>Ga0224512_10001014_pt1 | contig 27987 bp, 23 predicted proteins | sample SF_May12_sed_USG_4_FD_169103 | JGI IMG/M metagenome (GOLD analysis project Ga0224512, IMG submission 169103) | Sediment microbial communities from San Francisco Bay, California, United States - SF_May12_sed_USGS_13 | ecosystem: Environmental > Aquatic > Marine > Sediment | place: USA... | reverse complement strand
GCGCCTGGGCTTCTCGCTCAAAGAGATCGGTGAGCTGCTGCAGCTCTACGGCGCACCCAACGGCGAGGCAAGCCAGCTGAAACTCTTCATCGGCAAAATGCACCAGCGGCGCGACGCGCTGCTCAAGCAGCGAGATGACATCGACCGGGTTCTGGAAGAGCTGGACGAGCTGGAACGGCGCTGCGCCAAGATCCTGGGATCCAGGGACGAGAACGCCGCCTGATGGATGCCGCAAGTAAGTCTTTTTCCGTCTTGACGCCGGCGAATCCGGACTTCGCCGCCAGAGTGCGGGAGAGCTTCAACCGCCAGGGCGTCATGGCCCACATCGGCGCCGAGCTTTCCCTGGTCGAGGCCGGCCGGGTGCAGATTCGGCTGCCCTTCAGGGAATCTTTAAGCCAGCAGCACGGTTTTTTCCACGGCGGCATCACCACCACTATTGCCGACTCCGCCTGCGGCTATTCCGCTTTTACCCTCATGCCGGCGGATGCGAGCGTGCTCACTATCGAGTACAAAGTGAATTTTCTTGCACCCGCCGACGGCGAGCTGCTGGTAGCCACCGGTCAGGTGGTCAAGCCCGGGCGCTCTATCATCGTCTGTCACGCGGACATGATGATACTCAAAGGCGATCGTGAACGGCTTTGCGCCACCATGACCGAAACCATAATGGTGATGCAGGGTTTGGGAGAAAAGGAGTAGAGAGTATGTGGTAGGTAGTATGTAGGCAATTTGGTCGTCACTATTTTCTTCCCCACATACTACGTACCACATACTACATACTGATTCCGACACCGTTAGATTTTCTGATGACTAACAAAATGATTCCCAATCAACTCCCCTCCATGAATTTCAATCTCGGCGACGCGGCGGAGATGCTTCGCGATACGGTGATGCGATTCGCTTCGGATGAAATCGCTCCGCGGGCTGAAGGCATCGACCGGAATAACGAGTTTCCCAACGATCTCTGGCGCAAAATGGGGGACGTCGGGATTCTCGGCGTCACCGTCGAAGAGGAATACGGCGGCGCCGGCATGGGCTACGTGGAACACGTGGTGGCCATGGAAGAAGTGAGCCGGGCTTCGGCTTCGGTGGGACTCTCGTATGGCGCCCATTCGAACCTGTGCGTCAACCAGATCCGCCGCAACGGCAGCGAAGAGCAGAAACGGCGCTACCTGCCCAAACTCATTTCCGGCGAGCACGTCGGCGCGCTGGCCATGAGCGAGCCCGGCGCAGGCTCCGACGTGGTCAACATGCGACTTCGCGCCGACAAGAAAGGCGATCGCTACGTGCTCAATGGCACAAAGATGTGGATCACCAACGGTCCTGACGCGAACACGCTGGTGGTTTACGCCAAGACCGACCCGAGCGCAGGCCCCCGCGGCATCACCGCGTTTCTCGTAGAGAAGGGTTTTAAAGGCTTTTCCACCGCGCAAAAGCTGGACAAGCTCGGCATGCGCGGATCCAACACCTGCGAGCTCGTCTTCGAGGATTGCGATGTGCCTGAAGAAAACGTGCTCGGTGGCGAAGGCCGCGGCGTGAACGTGCTGATGAGCGGACTCGATTACGAGCGCGTGGTACTTTCCGGCGGTCCCCTCGGCATCATGCAGAGCTGCATGGACATCGTCGTGCCCTACGTGCATGAGCGAAAACAGTTCGACCGGCCCATCGGCGAGTTTCAGCTGATGCAGGGCAAGCTGGCCGATATGTATACCACCATGAATGCGTCCCGCGCCTATGTCTATGCCGTGGCAGGTTGCTGCGATCGCGGGGAGACCACGCGCAAGGACGCTGCCGGCGCCATTCTGTATGCGGCAGAAAAAGCCACCTGGATGGCGCTCGAAGCGATCCAGTGCCTGGGCGGAAACGGCTACATCAATGATTATCCTACCGGCCGCCTTCTGCGCGACGCGAAGCTCTACGAGATCGGCGCGGGAACTTCTGAGATTAGACGCATGCTCATCGGCAGAGAACTGTTCGAGGAGACGGGATAGAAGATAGGCGGTAGGCGGTAGATATTAAATTGATTTTCAAATGCAGCTGATCGGCTTATCTGATCCACCACCTACAGCCTTCGGCCTACGGCCCGATTGATAATGGTTGAATTACGAATACTTAGGAACTGATCACATGACTACACCATCCGACCCCATCGTCATCACCGGCGCAGCGCGCACGCCCATGGGCGGTTTTCAGGGCTGCTTAAGCGGTGCGTCCGCGCCGGAGCTTGGCGCCAACGCCATCAAGGCCGCCATACAGCGCGCCGGCGTCGCGCCCGAAGACGTGGACGAGGTATTCATGGGCTGCGTGCTGCCGGCGGGACTGGGCCAGGCACCGGCGCGCCAGGCCGCACTGGGCGGCGGGCTGACGCTTGCAACCGGCTGTACCACCGTCAACAAAATGTGCGGTTCGGGAATGAAGGCAGCGATGCTGGCGCACGATCTGCTGCGCGCAGGCACTGGTGAAATCATCGTCGCTGGCGGCATGGAGAGCATGACCAACGCGCCTTACTTGATGGACAAGGCGCGGTCGGGCTATCGCATGGGCCACGGCAAGATCTTCGATCACATGTTCCTGGACGGTCTCGAGGACGCCTACGACACAGGTCGGCTCATGGGTACCTTCGCCGAAGACTGCGCCGAGAAATACCAGTTCACGCGAGAGTCCCAGGATGCGTTTGCCATTGAATCCCTGACCCGCGCCAAGAAAGCGATAGACGACGGCACCTTCGGTCATGAGGTCGTGCCCGTGGTTATCGCAGGACGCAGGGAGGAAATTACGGTCAACCAGGACGAGCAGCCCGGCAAGGCCAACCTGGAAAAGATCCCCACCCTAAAGCCCGTCTTCCGAGAGGGCGGCACGGTGACGCCGGCCAATTCGAGCTCGATATCCGATGGCGCCGCCGCGCTGGTACTGATGTCCGAAGAGCAGGCGGCAATACGCGGTATCAAGCCGCTTGCGCGCGTCATTGCCCACACCACTCACGCCCAGGCGCCTGCGCTGTTCACTACGGCACCGGTCGGCGCGATGAAGAAGCTTTTCGAGCTCACCGGCTGGAAGCCTGAAGACGTCGATCTTTTCGAGGTCAACGAAGCCTTTGCCGTGGTCACCATGGCGGCCATGCGCGAACTGGGGCTACCCCGCGAAAAGGTCAACGTGCACGGCGGCGCCTGCGCCCTAGGTCACCCCATCGGCGCATCCGGCGCGCGCATCCTCGTGACCCTGCTGGCGGCGCTGAATAAGTACGATCTCAAGCGCGGCGTGGCGTCGCTGTGTATCGGCGGCGGCGAAGCGACGGCGATGGCAGTTGAGAGAGTCTCGTGAAGGCAACTGCTATCAATTATGCATTCCGTCTTCACTAACTCTCTGCAGAAAAGATGTAGTAGGTAGTATGTGGTATGTAGGCAAGAAGGTATAAAGGACTCGATAGCACCCTACATACTCCATACCACATACCACATATCCCACTAATGATTCTTTCCGAGGAACAGAAACTCATCCGCGACACCGCACGGTCGTTTGCGCGGGAGCAGCTGGCACCCAACGCGGCGGCGTGGGATCGCGACTCGACCTTTCCCGGGGACGCACTGAAGCATATGGGCGAGCTTGGCCTGCTCGGCATGCTGGTGCCGGAAAAATGGGACGGGGCCGGCGCGGACCACGTGGCCTACGCGCTTGCTATCGAGGAAATCGCCGCCGGCGACGGCGCCTGCTCCACCATCATGAGCGTGCACAACTCGGTGGCCTGCGCGCCCATCCTGCGCTACGGCAGCGAAGAACAGAAAGAGCGCTTTCTGAAGCCCTTGGCCCGGGGCGAGCTGCTGGGCGCCTTCGCTCTATCGGAGCCCCAGGCAGGATCCGACGCCGCAAATCTGCGAACCCGGGCGGCTCGCGACGGCAACGGCTACGTGCTCAACGGCGTTAAGCAGTTCATTACCTCAGGCAAGCACGCCGACATTGTCATCACTTTTGCCGTCACCGATCAGGCGGCGGGCAAAAAAGGCATCAGCGCCTTCATTGTGCCCACGGACAGCGATGGCTATAACGTTGCTCGTGTGGAACGAAAGCTCGGACAGCACGCCTCGGACACCGCCCAGATTGTTTTCGATGAACTGCGTCTCGCGGGAAATCATTTACTTGGTACCGAAGGTGAAGGTTACCGCATCGCGCTGAGCAACCTGGAAGGAGGGCGGATCGGCATCGCCGCGCAGTCCGTCGGTATGGCACGGGCGGCTTTCGAAGCGGCGGTAAGTTTTGCTAAAGAGCGCGAAGCCTTCGGCAAGCCCATCGCAAAGCACCAGGCGGTCGCGTTTAGGCTCGCGGACATGGCCACGCAACTCGACGCCGCGCGGTTATTGGTTCACCGCGCCGCAGTACTACGCGATTCCGGCGAACCATGCCTGAAGGAAGCCTCCATGGCGAAGCTTTTTGCTTCGGAGATGGCAGAGAAGGTCTGCTCTGCGGCGTTGCAGATTCATGGCGGCTACGGATACCTCAACGACTTTCCGGTGGAGCGCATCTACCGCGACGTGCGCGTCTCACAGATTTACGAAGGCACCAGCGACGTGCAGAGAATGGTGATCAGCAGAGAATTGCTGAAGGATTGAATCGGTAACGTATTTCGTATTTCGTATATCGTATATCGGGAAATGAAATATTCGTTGAACTCTTTACCGACATACGACATACGAAAGTGCTAATTAGGACTGGAAGCAAACAATGCCCAAAGCTCAGCCAATTGAATTCTACTTCGACTTCTCTTCTCCCTACGGCTATCTCGCTTCGTGTCAGATCGACGCCGTTGCCGAGCGGCACGACCGCAAGGTGCTCTGGCGTCCTTATCTCATGGGGGCGGCAATGAAACTCACGGGGCGAAAGCCGCTGGTGGTACAGCCGATGATCGCCGATTACACCCGGGTCGATCTCGCCCGCAGCGCACGACGCGCCGGGGTGAAATTCAGTCTCCCGGATCCGTTTCCGGTGGCCACCGTCGCCGCCTGCCGAGCCTACTACTGGCTGCTGGAAAAAGATGAGGAAAAAGCCAAATCGCTGGCTCAGGCGCTTTACGTCGCGTTCTTTGTCGAGGGCCGAAACATCGGAGAGCCCGAGGTGGTAACGGACGTGGCCGGCGCTCTCGGCGTCGACCGAGACGCCCTTTCCGCCGCGCTTCAGGACCCGGCGGTCAAGACGCGACTCAAGCAGGTAACCGACGATGCCGTCGCCCGGGGCATATTCGGCTCGCCTTTTTTCATCGTCGACGGCGAACCCTTCTGGGGCAACGACCACCTCAAGGAGGTGGACGAATGGCTGGAAACCGGCGGCTGGTAATCAGAACCGACGCAACGCATACAAAGGTCAGACGCGGGGCAATAGAGCAATGAGTCTTTTCGAGTCGAGCATCGACCCCCGCGGCAAGGTGTTTAGTGAGAATTCAAAACACTTGCGCGGTCTGGTTGCTGACCTCAAGGCCAAAGCGGCCAACGCCGCTCAGGGAGGTCCGCCGCACGCGCGGGAAAAACACCTGTCGCGGGATAAGCTGCTGCCGCGAGCACGTATCGACGCGCTACTGGATCCTGGCAGCCCTTTTCTAGAACTCTCTCAACTCGCCGCCCACGCTATGTACGACGGCGAGGTGCCGGCTGCGGGCATCATCACCGGCATCGGCCGCGTTTCCGGCGTCGAGTGCATGGTGGTCTGCAACGATGCAACGGTAAAGGGCGGCACCTACTATCCCATTACGGTAAAAAAACACCTTCGCGCTCAGGAGGTCGCCAGAGAAAACAACCTCCCCTGCATATATTTGGTGGATTCCGGCGGCGCCAACCTTCCAAATCAGGATGAGGTTTTTCCCGATCGCGAACATTTCGGCCGGATCTTTTACAACCAGGCAACCATGTCTGCGGCAGGTATCCCACAGATCGCGGTGGTCATGGGCTCGTGCACCGCTGGCGGCGCTTACGTGCCCGCCATGTCGGAGGAAAGTGTCATCGTGCGCGAGCAGGGCACGATCTTTCTCGGTGGTCCGCCACTGGTCAAAGCCGCAACCGGCGAAGTGGTGAGTGCGGAAGAACTGGGAGGCGCCGACGTTCACTGCAAAACTTCGGGGGTTACCGATCACTACGCCGAAGACGATCTCGACGCGCTCGCCATCGCGCGCCGTATTGTCGCCCACCTGAACCGGCGCAAGGACGTACCGCTGGACATGGGGGATCCGCGAGAGCCCCGGCTGAATCCGGACGAGATCTACGGCATCGTGCCGTCGGATACGAGAAAGCCATACGATGTGCGCGAAATTATCGCCCGCATCGTCGACGGCTCAGAGTTCGACGAGTTCAAACAGCTCTACGGAGCAACGCTAGTCTGCTGCTTCGCCAATCTGCACGGCTACCCGGTGGGCATCGTTGCCAACAACGGGATCCTGTTTTCTGAATCTGCGCTCAAAGGCACACATTTCATACAACTCTGCAGCCAACGCGGCATACCGCTGATATTTCTCCAGAACATTTCCGGTTTCATGGTAGGTCGCAAATACGAGGCCGGAGGCATAGCCAAGGATGGCGCTAAGATGGTCACCGCTGTTTCCTGCGCCAAGGTACCCAAGTTCACCGTGATCATCGGCGGCAGCTTCGGCGCAGGCAACTACGGCATGTGCGGACGCGCTTTCGGGCCGCGATTCCTGTGGATGTGGCCGAACGCGCGAATTTCAGTCATGGGCGGCGAGCAAGCCGCCAACGTTCTGGCGCAGGTCAAGCGCGATAATTTCGCGCGCAAGAGCGAGAGCTGGAGCGCAACCGACGAAGAAAACTTCAAGGCGCCCATCCGTGACCAGTACGAGCACCAGGGGCACCCCTACTACGCCACCGCGCGGCTTTGGGACGACGGCATCATTGATCCGGCTCAGACCCGTGACGTTCTTGCGCTGGGATTGTCGGCAGCGCTGAACGCGCCAGTGGAGAAGACGCGTTTTGGGGTGTTTCGAATGTGAGAGGTCGTATGTCGTATTTCGTATGTCGTATGTCGGCAAAAGAGCGCAGTGCCACAAATCCAGCTCTCCGACTTTGTTCCCGTTCCCCGACATCAATTACTTCTTCGGAGCTTGCCGATCCGAGTAACCTTCTTCCGATATACGATATACGACATACGACATACGAATCGGGTCCCTGAAAGACAGCAGCAATATGTCAGAACCTACCGTCCTTAGCGAAGTCGACACCCGCGGAGTCGCCACCGTCACCCTGAACCGTCCCGACGTTCATAACGCTTTCGACGATGTGCTCATCGATACGCTCGATGGCGCGCTGAAAGAACTCGACCACAACGACGCTGTCCGCGTCGTGGTACTCGCCGCGGAAGGAAAAAGTTTTTCCGCGGGCGCAGATCTTCGCTGGATGCAGCGCATGGCAAGCTATTCCGAAGAGGAAAATCTCGAGGATGCGCGACGTCTCGCCGCTCTCATGCGTACGCTCAATCGACTGGTCAAACCCACGCTGGCGCGCGTTCACGGATCCGCCTTCGGCGGCGGTGTCGGTCTGATCGCCTGCTGCGATATCGTGGTGGCGTCGGAAAATGCGCGCTTTGCCCTCACCGAGGTCAAGCTCGGCCTCATTCCCGCAGTGATCAGCCCATACGTTTCTCGCGCCATGGGAGAACGTCACGCGCGCCGCTACATGCTGACCGGAGAGCAATTCAGCGCTGAAGAGGGCTACCGGCTAGGCCTGGTTCATGACGTGGTTCCAAAGTCCCTGCTGGATGAACGAGTTCGTAGTTTGATTGCCATGCTGCTGGAGAACGGGCCGGCGGCAATGACCGCCATCAAGGCCCTGCTGCGTCGCGTTGCCGGGGGACCTTTGGACAACACCATGATCGAGGACACCGCGAAACGAATTGCGAAAGTCCGCGCCACGGAAGAAGGCAAGGAGGGCGTGACCGCGTTTCTCGAGAAGCGCAAGCCTCGCTGGTCGAGGCGTAGCTGATGTTCGAATCCGTTTTGATCGCAAACCGCGGCGAAATCGCCTGCCGCGTCATGGGTACGGCAGAACGGCTCGGTATTCGCACGATTGCCGTTTACTCCGACGCGGATGTTGACGCTTTGCACGTCGAGTTGGCCGATGAAGCGTATCGCCTCGGACCTGCGGCGGCTACGGAAAGCTACCTCAACGGCACCAGGCTGCTGGAAATTGCAAAGCGCGCCGGCGCCCAGGCGGTTCATCCCGGCTACGGTTTTCTTGCCGAGAATGCCCGCTTTGCCGAAGCCTGCATCAAGGCCGGAGTGGTGTTCATTGGGCCACCGGCGGAAGCCATTCGAGCGATGGGCTCCAAGTCCGCGGCGCTGGAACTCATGAGCAAAGCACGCGTTCCGGTACTGCCCGGATACCGCGGAGGTGACCAGTCGGACGAAGCACTGCTCGAAGCGGCAAAGTCACTGGGCTTTCCACTGATGGTGAAGCCCGTCGCCGGCGGCGGCGGCAAGGGAATGCGTATCGTCACCTCCACCGAAGGATTCAAGCGGGCCATCGAATCCTCTCGTCGCGAGGCTCTCGCCGCTTTCGGCGACGGCGAGCTTCTATTGGAGCGATACCTCGAGCACGCGCGTCACGTAGAAGTCCAGGTATTCGCCGATACCCACGGCAACGTACTGCATCTATACGAGCGCGATTGCTCCATCCAGCGTCGACACCAGAAAGTCATTGAGGAGGCCCCGGCCCCTGGACTGAGCGACGCACTGCGCGAGCGCATGGGCGCGGTCGCGGTGCGCGCTGCCGAGGCTATTGGCTACGTGGGCGCGGGTACGGTGGAGTTCCTGCTCGACCCGGACGCTGCAAATCAGAAAAAGAAAAAGAGTGATCCCTTCTTCTTCATGGAAATGAACACTCGGCTTCAGGTAGAGCATCCGGTCACCGAGATGGTGCTGGGAGTAGACCTGGTGGAATGGCAGCTTCGGGTTGCCTCCGGGGAACCGCTGCCGAAGACTTCCGCGGAGCTCGTTCCTTCGGGACATGCGGTGGAAGCGCGAATTTACGCCGAGGATCCCTGCCGCGGTTTTCTACCCGCCTCCGGCCGTCTGACCCATCTTAAAACACCCACCGGACCGGGCGTACGCGTAGATACCGGCGTACGCAAGGGTGACATCATCGGCGTGCATTACGATCCGATGATTGCCAAGCTCATCGCCCACGGCCGCGATCGCACCGAAGCCGTACGCAGGCTGAGTCGGGCCCTGAAAGGCTACGAGATCCTTGGAGTCACCACCAACGTCGCCTATCTGTCCCGTATCGTCGCTCATCCTTCCTATGTCACCGCGGACTTCGATACGGGCTTCGTTGAACGTTTCAGAGACGCACTCATGCAATCTCAAGGAACGGAATTCGAAGCCGCCGACGCGGCGGTGGCGGCGGTTCTTTACCTCGCGACAAAAGAATTTTTTACTGGAAAGCAGGCGGCGCAGGACAACCCGTCTCCTTGGTCCAGGCTTCACGGCTTCCGGCTCAACGCCGATGCCGTAGAGCACATCAGGCTGCGCGCGGGCGAGGAAACGCGGTTATTCACGCTGAAGCGATCTCAGGGTGGCATAGACATCGTCTGCAACGGTGAAGCGCTCAGGTGCTCGGCGCGATTTGGCCCAAACGGATCATTTGATGCGCATATAGACGGCAGGCGAGTGCGTGCGGCGGCGACCTCCGACGGTTGCTTAGTCGAGCTTTGGCTCGACGGAAACTCGCACCGCTTTACTGTCGTCGATCCCAACGAGCGACGCGCTGGCGCCCAGTCCGGCCACGGGCACCTGACGGCGCCCATGCCGGGAAAGATTATCGCGGTGATGGTAGAACCCGGTGCCGTCGTTACCCGCGGCCAGCCTTTGGTGACCATGGAAGCAATGAAAATGGAGCACACCGTGGCGGCTCCATTCGACGGGGTGGTAGAGACAATCCGTTTCGAGGTGGGCGATCTGGTCAGCGAAGGCGCCGACCTGATTCACCTTACGGCTCAGGCGTAAAGATCAGACTGATATACCGATGCCCTTGGGTCAGCGATCCGGCTCGATGTAGAGAAAACCTATACCTGCCGCGATTCCTACGCCGTTTTTCTTCTCCAGCGCTACCGGATTGAGGCCGAATCGGTCCGCGTAGCCCCCCACCAGGCCGGCGGAGCCGAGCCGTGCGCTTTCTATCGCAGCAACTTTACTGCCGAAATACTTTCCGCTGAGTGAATGCTGGCCAGGGGTGACGCTGGATGAGGAAATCACGGTAAAGGCAAACCTGTCGTTACCCTTGAAACTTACGTCGAGCCCCAAGGCGACGCCCGTTTCACCTTTGTAGCGTTCGACTTGACCTCCGGGATACTGAAGTGAGCAACGGATGTCGGCCGTAGATCTCACGGCCAAGCTGACGCGGGACTGCGGCACGAACTTACAGGTGAGGACACCGAGGTCTTCGTCGCTTGCGCCCGATTTGGGCACCAGCGCGATCATCAGCACAAGCGCTGCGATCGACGACTGCACATAAAAACTAAGTCCCATCATTCTTCCCGTTATATTCGTTGGAGTTCGGGAGAGTCCGTAAACGCCGACCATGGCACTTCGGACGAGACCGGAACATTCTCTCAACCTAATGCGGGAATGTCCACGAGAACGTCGTTCGTGCGAGGAACGCCGCCGTGGAAGGCAATTGGGAGCTACTTCAGAGGCGCAATTTGGGCGTTTAAGAGCGGGCGCCGGCCGCCTCCAGTATCCGCTCGGGAAGCAACACGTCGTCGACCTCGACCAAAGTCTCCGCGCTGAATCCGTTGAATTTGGTTGCAGCAGCGTTGCTGTACGCGCCTATCTGACCGATTTCTATCCAGTCGTCCTCGCGCACATCGTCGGGCAACAGAAAGGGATGTGGAAGCACGTCAAATGAATCACAGGTGGGACCATAAACTTTGAACGCCCTGAACGTTTGGGATGGCTCCCCGTCAAGTCTGATGAGACGGGACGGAAGCTGCATCTTTGCAATCACGAGTTCTGAAAGACTGCCGTAGATGCCGTCGTTGATGTAAAGCTCGTTTTCCTTTCGCAGCAGCACCTGAACCAGAAGCGAGCAACCGTCCGCAACCAACACGCGCCCGGGCTCGCACATCAGCACGCAGTCATTGCGCAATCCGAGCGTCTTCACGCCCCGCTTAATGGCCTTGAAATACGCCTCCAGTGGGGCTGCGCCCTGGCCGGGATAATTAGTGGGAAATCCGCCACCTACGTCGAGATAGTGGATATCCACGCCCGCCCTGGAGAGGACATAACCGGCCAGATTGAGCGCCTCGCCGAAGGCCTGGGGAGCCAGGCACTGGGAACCGACATGGAAAGAGAGACCCGCTCGAAAACCTTCCTTTTTCACATTCTTGAGCAGGGCGATCGCGGCTTCCGGGGAAGCACCGAATTTTGCCGCTAGGTTATAAAGCGCTTTGGTTTCCGGAGTCTTCAACCGGACGAAGACGTTCACACGCTCGCTTTCCGCGGCGTCGATGATCTTTTCCAGCTCTGCCTGGTGATCGATGACGAAGTCGCGCACGCCGTACACGTCGAAGGCCGTGCGCGTCACCGTGCGGCTTTTCACTGGGTGCATAAAGTACTCGCGGGCATCGGAGTACGCCTCCGAGATCTGCGCGATCTCCGGAAGTGACGCCGTGTCGAAGTGACGCACACCGGCGTCATACAGCGCTTGCAGCACGCGAGGGTGCGGATTGCACTTCACGGCGTAAAGCACCCGCCCAGGAAAAGCCTTGAGGAAACGTTTTGCCGTTGCCTCGATCTTGGCAGGCGAAAGACAATAAACCGGATAGCTCGGCTTGATCGCCTCGGCTACTGCTCGGGCGTCGGCATAGCGTGTCTCGCTCATAGGCACCTCGAATCGAACGATCGGGCGATGGACACACACGGATACGCAGCTGCGAGCGTGGCCTGCCTGCTCGAAACCGGTTTCCAGGTTTTCTTTAATGTAAGAAAATTGCTGTCCAATTTTGTGCTTTTCGTACGCGGCATTTGAGCCGGCCGGCTAACTCGTTGCTGAATGCCCAGTGCTTTTCAATAGCCTGCTAAAATGACCATCCGTTGACCCGTATGCCGGGCGCCGGACCGGACCCGAAAATGACCACGGTATACGATAAGCGGCCTTCCGCGCTACTGGAGTCAAAATGTCCACGAGACGCATGCTGATCGTCGATGAATCTTCCCAATGAAGTAAGGATAGTCGAGGTTGGGCCGAGAGACGGCCTTCAAAACGAGCCGCAGACCGTCGCCACCGAGGTCAAGATCGAGCTCATTGACCGGCTCTCGGCCACCGGGCTCAAAGCCATCGAGGCCACGGCCTTCGTTTCGCCCAAGTGGGTGCCGCAGATGGCCGACAACGCCGCGGTCATGGCCGGGATCCGCCGCCGGGCCGGAATCAGCTACCCGGTGCTGGTTCCCAACATGAAGGGATTCGAGAGCGCGCTCCAGTCGGGTTGCGACGAAATCGCCATCTTCGCCGCGGCGTCGGAAAGTTTCTCCAGGAAGAACATCAACTGTTCCATCGACGAGAGCCTGGAACGCTTTGCCCCGGTGATCGATGCCGCCAAACAAAACGACGTTCGCGTGCGGGGCTACATCTCCTGCGTACTCGGTTGTCCATACGAGGGTGAGGTTTCCGCCAAAGCAGTCGCCCGGGTCGCGGCTCGCCTTTTTCAACTGGGCTGTTACGAAATCTCTCTCGGCGACACCATCGGCGTCGGTACGGCCGGGGCGACGCAAATCATGATCGACGCGGTGACAGAAAAGCTTCCGGTGAACAACATCGCCGGACACTTTCATGATACCTACGGTCAGGCTCTTGCCAACGTACTGGCCGCGATGCAGCGCGGCGTGGCCGTTTTCGACAGCTCCGTAGCGGGACTCGGCGGCTGCCCTTACGCCCCCGGCGCCACCGGTAACGTCGCCACGGAGGACCTGCTCTATATGCTGAACGGACTGGGGGTGAGCACTGGCGTCAACCTGGAGGCCGTGATCGAAGCGGGAAAATTCATCAGCGAGGCGCTCGCCCGCCCGCCGGTCTCCCGCGTTGCCCGCGCGATGCTGGCGAAACGGCAGGTGCTTGAGGCTTGAGGCTGGAGGCTGGAGGCTGGAGGCAACAGCATAGTAGGGTGGTACGAATCACTAATTACTAATCACCAATTTCTATTCGCGTCACGCCTTACTCGTCACGCGTTATTCTTTTGCCTCAAGCCTAAAGGCTCGGTCCCTTTTTAAAACTTGCGGCGTACGCCCTCCGGAATCGTGCTGACACGCCGCATTTCCGCGCTACTAAAGACCTCGTGCTGGGACAAATAGTCGACGAGCATGTCGGTGGCGTCCATTCCCCAGAATAGGTTGCCCTCCACTTCAAATGTGGGCACCCCGAATACACCCCGGCCGGCCGCTTCTTCCGTATTCTTGCGCAGCGCGTCCTTAACCTCGGGCGATTGAATACGGTTGCCGGCATCGTCGATTCCCAGGCGCACACCAAGCGCCTTCCATTCCGCCTCTTCGTCTACGGCGCGGCCTTCCGCCCAGATGAATTGAAAAATCGTTTGCACCGATTCCACCGTAGCGCCGAGGGCAATGCACAGACGCAGCACCTTTAAGGGATTGAACGGATGCGCCGGCGGCATGCGGAAGGGGATCCCGTGCCGAACCGCGTACCAGTGCGCATAACGGTAGGTGAACACCCGTTTCGGCGGCACTTCCGCCGGGCCCCTGCTCCCCCAATGATTGAGCAGCCCTGCAAAAAGCACAGGTTTGAAAGTCAGCGTACAGCCTTGCGGAAGATCGCCAAATCGGTACGTCTGCAGATAGGAAAACGGCGAAACGAAGTCGAAGTACCAGGTGAGGGAGGACATCGTCGTATCGGATATGTGGTATGTGGTATGTAGTATGTGGGGTAGGGCCGCAGGGAGATTCCGCCTCCCTACATACTACATACCACATACTACCTACTTATCTGTCACGAATAACGACCCACCACGGCACGCGTTATCTAACTCGCTATTTCAGATACGCACCTTTACGTAGCTACCTGGTGCATCCTCAATGACCTTGAGCTTTCCGTCAGCCGGCTCGCGTTTGGGAACTACCCCGTCGTTGTGCTCGCTCACCCAATCTGACCAGTCCACCCACCAGGAACCCTCGTGCTGCTCGGCGCCGGCGAGCCACTCGTCCGGGGACTCGGGCAGATTCTGGTTGACCCAGTAGCCGTACTTTTTTGCCGCGGGCGGGTTGATCACGCCGGCGATATGCCCCGATGCACCGAGAACGAAGCGAACGGGACCCGAGTAAATCCGGATCGCGGCATAGGTGGATTTCCACGGCGCGATGTGATCTTCCTTGGTGGAAAGTATGTAGACCGGCGTCTGGATCCTGGTGAGATCGATGGGAACTCCTTGGATAGAAATGCCACCGGGCTTACACAGAACGTTTTTCTGGTACATGTTGCGCAGGTAGAAACTGTGCATGTTGCGCGGCATCCGCGTCGAGTCAGAGTTCCAGTAGAGCAAATCGAAGGGAAAGGGTTCGCGTCCCATCAGGTAGTTATTGACCACGAAGCTCCAGATGAGGTCGTTGGCTCTGAGCAGATTGAATGCTTCGGCCATATTCGATCCCTCGAAGTAGCCTGTTTTCTCCATATGTTCTTCCATATGCGAGAGCTGCTCTTCATCGATGAAAACTCCGAGTTCGCCAGGCTCGGAAAAATCGACCATGGAGGTGAAGAAGGTGGCGCATTTGATCCGGTCGTCGTTCTTCTCCGTCATATAGGCCAGCGTGCACGCCAGCAGCGTGCCGCCCAGGCAGTAGCCGATGGCTTTGATATCTTGCTCTCCCGTGGCATTCTCGATGGCATCCAGTGCCGCCAGCGGACCCTCGAGCATGTAGTCATCGAAGGTTTTCTCGGCCAGCGTCGCATCAGGGTTGACCCAGGAGATGACGAACACGGTGTGACCCTCGTCCACCGCCCACTTAATGAATGAGTTTTTATCCCGCAGATCGAGTATGTAGTACTTGTTGATCCACGGCGGAATGATGAGCAGCGGACGTTTATGCACGATTTCCGTGCTGGGCGTGTACTGAAGCAGCTGCATCAAGTCGTTCTGAAAAACCACCTTGCCCGGAGTTACAGCCACGTTCACGCCGAGCTCGAACTTCTCCAGGTCGGTCATCTTCACCCGCAGCTTGCCCTTTCCGCGCTCGAGATCGTCGAGCATGTTGCTCAGGCCCTGGAGAAGGTTCTCGCCTCCGGTCTCGATCGTGCGCCGGACGACCTGCGGATTGGTCATGGCGAAGTTCGTCGGCGCCAAGGCATCAACGTACTGGCGGGTGTAGAAATCCACCTTCTCGGCGGTCTTGGGGTCCAGGCCCTCAACGCTGCGCACGCTGTCGAGCATGAATTCAGAAGCAAGCAGATAAGACTGCTTGATGTAATCGAAGACGGGGTTCTCCTGCCACTCGTCGTCCTTGAAGCGCTTGTCGCCGGGCGCGGGTGCGGCTATCGGCTCCGCCTCCTCTCCCATCATCCGTTTGGTGGTGTTTTGCCACAGCTCCATATAGCCCTGCCAGAGCTTCATTTGGGATTCCATGAGTTTTGCCGGATCGCTCATCACGCGTGTGGTGAGTTCCTGGAAGGCGCGCCCGATGACCATGGGGTCGAGCACATTGTATTCGGTCTGACCGGACGACTGGCGCTCGATGAATTCCTGAACGATGCGCTGGCTCTGCTCCGCGATCTTGGCCATCGTCTGGTTGACCTTTTCCGGGTCCGGCATATTGATCTGGGGCTGTTGGCTCTCGCTCATGACGGTGTCCTCTGATTTTTTTAACGGGCGCGGGCGGACGAATCAGGAAAAAAATATTGCAGTGCAGCATATCACGCTGGTCGAGCAGCTACGAACTTCCCCCAGCCCCGGCGGAATTCTCCGATCCGGCCCCATCCCCGTCCCTCGGAGGAATGGAATACGTGCAGGTGACATGGGCCACGAGATCCTCGCGGCCCTCGGTGTAAAGGTAAACCTCTCCCACCGCCAGACGTCTGCCGAGCTTGAGGATCCGGCCTTTAGCGATGATATCGCCGGGGTCCGGCCGGCGCAGGAAATTGATGTTGAGGCTGGTGGTCACCGCGAGCTTGACCGGGCCGATGAGGCTCATCACGACCCCCCACATGACGAAATCCGCCAGCGCCATCAGAACCGGCCCGGCCACGGTCCCGCCGGGACGAACGAAAGCTTGGCGATAGGGCACCCGCGCAATCACTTCTCCGGGGGACACCCGGTCCACCACCACCCCCATCTGCCCTGCCACCGGAACCTCTTCCTTGGCCAGACGCTCCAGCTCCACGGCGCTAATTTTCGCCTGCGTCATGGACAGTCGCTTTTCCGTCCGAGCCGGGTCGACGACGGCGCCATCAGCAGCACTTCCTGCGGCACCTTGCTACGCTCTTGGTACCTGTCCACAATGAGATTTCACTGATTCCCAACGGAAAGTCGATCTTACGTGAGCCGATCTGCGCAATCTTTAAACAACGAGTCCGTGCTGCTGCGTGATGCGCGGAACGGCGTGGTTACCCTGACCCTAAATCGGCCGGAGAGCTATAACGCGCTCAATGAGGCCTTGCTCAACGCCCTGTCCGCGGCGCTGGACGACATTGTTGACGATGATTCGCTGCGGGTCCTCGTTATTGCTGCCACAGGCAAGGCATTCTGCACCGGCCACGACTACAAGGAAATGCAGAGCAACCGCGCCGAGGCCTACTACCGGAAGCTGTTCGCCAAGAGCAGTGAGCTGATGCTGAGACTCATGGGTCTACCCCAGCCGGTCATCGCCCGGGTCCAGGGAGTCGCCGCCGCTAACGGCTGCAACCTGGTCGCCTCCTGCGATCTGGCCGTGGCGTCGACTGAAGCGAGTTTCGCTGTCTCCGGAGTCAATTACGGGCTCTTCTGCAGCACCCCGAGCGTAGGTCTGGCGCGAAACGTCTCGCGCAAGCGAGCATTTGAAATGCTGGTCACGGGCGATTTCATCGACGCGCTGACGGCGAAGGAATACGGCCTCGTTAACCGCGTGGTGCCGGCGGATCAACTGGACGCGGAAGTCGGCTCGCTTGCTAAGACGATCTGCTCAAAGTCGCGCGCGGCTATTGCCACCGGCAAACGCATGTTCTACGCGCAGGTCGAGAAAGACGTGCGCTCGGCCTACGAGTTCGCCAACGACGTCATGGCTTCGAACATGATGACCGAAGACGCCGAAGAAGGCGCCGACGCCTTCATTCACAAGCGGCCCCCGGTGTGGAAAGGGCGCTGAGCGGCTGATTGTCTTTAGGTCGATAGCGGGCAGAAATCCAGCGAGTCAATCTACGCGCACGCGGACGTAGCTTCCCGGCGCATTTTCGATGGCGGCGAGTCCGCCTTTTCCGGGTACCCGCGCCGCCACTTTGCCACCGCTGTAGCGTCCGACCCAGCGTTTCCAGTCCGGCCACCAAGAGCCTTCGTGGGGTTTGGCGCCAGATAGCCACTTGTCGGGACTAGTGGGCTTTTCCTTGTTGGTCCAGTAACCGTACTTGTTCTTGTGAGGTGGATTGATGACCCCGGCGATATGGCCGGACGCGCCGAGAACGAAACGCAGCGGACCCGAAAACAGTTGCGTCGTTTGGTAGGTCGTCTTCCACGGAGCGATGTGATCTTCGCTGGTGGAAAGAACGTAGGTCGGCGTCTCCACTTGCCTTACGTCGATGGGTTCACCGGCCAGCGTGACCCCGCCCGGTTTCTTGAGACGATTTTGCAAATAAAGATTGTGCATCACCCAGACGTGCACGGCTGCCGGCATGTTAGTGGAGTCCGCGTTCCAGTAAAGCAAATCGAACGGCGCCGGACTCTTACCCATGAGGTAATTATTGATGTAAAAGGACCACACCAGATCATTGGCACGGAGCACGCGGAAAGTATCGAATACCTTGCGTCCTTCCAGGTATCCTTTCTCCCGGATCTGTTTTTCCAGCTTTGCGATGCCCTCGTCGTCTATGAACAGCGACACTTCTCCGGTGTCGCAGAAATCCACCATCGTGGTGAGCAAAGTGGCGCTCTTGATGCGCGTGTCCTTCCGCGCCGTCATCCATGCAAGAGTGGCGGACAGCAGGATGCCGCCGAGGCAGTAGCCTACCGCATTGACCTCACGCTCCCCGGTGGCTTTTTCGATGGCATCCAGCGCCGCCATCGGACCCTCGAGCATGTAATCCTCAAAGTCCTTGTCGGCGAGCTCCGCTCCCGGGTTTACCCACGAGATCATGTACACCGTCTGACCCTGGTCCACGAGCCACTGAATCATGGAGTTGCCCGGTCGCAGATCCATGACGTAATACTTGTTCATCCAAGGCGGGATGATGAGCAGCGGTCGCCGCGCCACTTCTTCCGTCGTAGGCGCATACTGAATCAGTTGCATGAGTTCGTTCTGGAACACCACCTTGCCCGGGGTCACCGCCAGATTCTTGCCCACATCGAACGCCTCCATATCGGTCATGGAGATATTCAGACCGTCCCGGCTCTGGCTTAGATCGGCGAACAGATTATTGAGCCCGTCGACCAGATTTTTTCCGTGTGACTCCAGGGTCTCGCGAAGCACGGTGGGGTTGGTGGCCGCAAAGTTGGTGGGTGAAAGCGCGTCCAGCATCTGTGCCGTGGCGAACTCGAGCTTGCTCGCGTCTTTTTCCTCCATGCCTTGGACACCGGAGACCAGCTCCCCGGAGGCGCGGGTGAGCAACAAATAGGTTTGCTTGATGCAGTCAAAGACGAGATTTTCGTCCCAGGCGTCGTCTGAGAATCGGCGGTCGCCGGGCGCCGGCGTGATAACCGGATCGACTTCGGCGCCAAAGCCGCGTTTAAAGGTGTTTTGCCAGATGGCGGAGAAATCTCGCCAGAAATCCATCTGCACCCGCGCCAGGGTCGCCGGATCGGTCCACAGCCGCTTGGAGAACTCAATCCAAAGATTGCCGAGGCCAAGGGGATCGGGCATTCCCGCGGCCTTGCCGTTGACCTTCCTGGCGAAGATCTGCCCGGCCGCGAGACGCATGTTCTTATGCGCCAGCTTGGACGCCGAGTCCATGAGCTTGAACGCCGAGGGCGCCTCGGGAGGCTTACCGTCCCGCTCGTTGGCCATGCAAGAATCCTAGGACAAATCGCCCTTGGCAGCCGATGTTGCACTGCAATATACTGCAACGCCTAAATTTTCACAAACCCATGATCCGCTGGAAAATGGTGAAAACACAGGCTTTTCGCTCTAGCCCGCGACAACGAAGGTGGAAATGAACCCTACCCCGCCGCTTTCCCAACCCCAACCCAGACAGCTTCTCCACCAGCGCACCGTCAGCTGCCGCGGATACCGGCGGGACGACGGGCTGTTCGATATAGAAGGCCACCTGGAAGACACCAAGACCTACCCATTCCGCAATCAGGACCGGGGCGAAATCCCCGCCGGCGAGCCGGTACACGGCATGTGGCTTCGTCTCACTATCGACCAGGATCTCGAGGTCCACAACGCGGAAGCCTCCACGGAATACGCGCCCTATGCCGTATGTCCCCGCATTACCCCCAATTTCAAAAGGCTCATCGGGCTGCGTATCGGCGCCGGGTGGACGCGGGAGGTCAGAAAGCGCGTGGGCGGGGTTCAGGGATGCACCCACCTGGTGGAGCTGCTCGGACCGGTTGCCACCACCGCCTATCAGACCCTCGCCGGCCAGCGCCATAAGCGCGATTCGAAGCCGCCGGCGACTCGCCCGTTTTTCCTTGATAGCTGCCACGCGCTTCGAAGCGACGGCGAGGTGGTCAAGGTGCACTGGCCAGCTTATTACACGGGAACGTCCGCCGACTGACCGGGGTGACTTCCATGGCGCTCATGGACGACGTCGGCGTGGCTCACCGTCCCGCCGACGGCAACGTGCGCATCATCTCGCTGGTGCCGAGCATCACCGAGCTCGTTTTCACACTCGGCCTGGCAGACCAGCTGGTGGGCCGAACAACCTTTTGCGTGCATCCCCACCCCGAGGTCGACTCCGTTGCCAGTGTCGGCGGCACGAAAACTGTCAAGCTGGACAAGATCAAAGCGCTGTCGCCGACCCATGTCATCGTCAACGTGGACGAAAACCGCAAGGAGGACGTGAACGCGGTGGCCCAGTTGGGATGCGACATTGTCGTCACCCACCCCATCGATCCCACGGACAACCTTCGCCTTTACCGGCTGCTCGGGGGAATCTTCCGCCGCACCGAAGCCGCGAAGGCCTTATGCCGTGACTTCCAGCGGGCTCATTCTTCGCTGCTGGACAGGGCGCGGAGTCTGAGGGAAAGAAACGTGCTCTATCTCATCTGGCGCGATCCCTGGATGACCATTTCGGAGGACACCTATATTTCCAGGACCCTGGCGCTTGCCGGGCTGAAGTCGAAAGGGGGCCGGAAAGACGTTCGCTACCCGGAAATCTCTTTCGAGGCGCGGTTGATGAAGGACGTGGACGCCGTGCTACTCAGCAGCGAGCCCTTCCCGTTCAAGCAAAAGCACGTGGAAGAAGTTCGCGGGCTCACCGAGCAGTGGTCGCTTCCGGTAAGCATTATCAACGCGGAAATGGTGTCCTGGTACGGGCCACGCGCCATCCCCGGGCTGCGCTATCTAGAGAATTTCGCCTCGGAGCTTGTGACACGGTAGATTCCGGTATCCAAGGCCGCTGCACTCTATAATTTCAAGGTCACGTCAGCCAGATAATCACACCGCATATGGCCGCATCACCGCGAATCGTCTCCCTGCTTCCAAGCGCAACGGAAATCGTTTGTGCTCTGGGACTCAGGGGCAACCTGGCCGGGCGCTCCCATGAGTGTGACTATCCCGAGGACGTGGAGGATCTCCCCGTCTGTTCCTCGCCGCGGAACGATATGAACGGCAATAGCCGAGACGTCGACGACGCCGTTCGCGACATCGTTCGCCGCGGGCTATCCGTTTATGAGGTGCGAGAGGATGTCCTCAAGTCGCTCAAGCCGGACTTCATCATCACGCAGACTCAGTGCGAGGTCTGCGCGGTGAGCGAGAAGCAATTGCGGCGTGCGGTGAATGAATGGACTGATGCGAAACCCGAAATTGTGTCGCTTTCGCCCAACGTCCTCGAGGACGTGCTCAGGGATATTCGTCGCGTGGCAGAAGCCCTGGGCGCCAGGCATCAAGGAGACAAGATCGTCGATGTCCTGAGAAGTCGCATGCGCTCAATCAAGGAGCGGACGGCGATTCTTGGTCCCCGTCCGCGCATTGCGACCATCGAGTGGATTGATCCGCTGATGTCGGGAGGCAACTGGATGCCGGAGCTGGTGGAAATGGCTGGCGGCGAAAATCTCTTTGGAGAAACGGGCAAGCACTCGCCGGAACTCCAGTGGCAGGAACTGCGCGCCGCGGATCCGGACGCCATCCTGATCAGCCCATGTGGCTTTAATCTGAACCGGACACTACGGGACGTGAAGGCGCTCGAGCAGCTAGAGGGCTGGGACAGCCTGAGCGCGGTGAGGAACCACCGTTGTTTCGCCGCCGACGGCCAGCATTTCTTCAATCGGCCCGGCCCGCGACTCGCGGACTCGCTGGAAATCCTTACCCAGGCGCTGCACCCTGACCACTTCGACTTCGGACACGGCCCAGACCGCTGGCGGCAAATTGCCGGGATGGAAACTTAGCCCGCGCCAGAACCCCCTGCGCCGAATTCGGATTCAAAAAAACCGAACGGCCGATTTTTTTCCAAACGCCGCCCAAACCGCCGTTCCGGTAAACGGCGCCGGCAGATTGCCGACTGAAAATCTCGCGCCGTCCATCGACGCAATATCACGACGATTTTTCTGATGATGTCATCCTTTGGCCATATCACGGCGGCGCTCAAGCAACGCAACTTTCGCCTCTACGTCAGCGGCAATGCGGTGTCTCTCGTGGGGCTTTGGGCGCAGCGCATCGCGGTTGGCTGGCTGGCATGGAAGCTCACCCAGTCGGGCGCATGGCTGGGCGCCGTCGCATTTGCCGACCTGTGTCCGTCCATCGTCATCGGGCCGTTCGCCGGTGTTTTTGCGGATCGGGTGAATCGTCTCAAAATCATGCGCATCGCCCAGACGCTGTCGATGATCCAGGCGACGATTCTGGCGCTGCTCGCGGCAGGCGGATGGATCTCAATAGAGATACTGATTGCGCTGGTGCTGTTCAACGGCATTGTCGTCGGCTTCAATCAGCCGGCGAGGCTCGCCCTGGTGTCGAGCCTGGTGCCTAGAACTCACCTGTCCACCGCGGTTGCAATCAACTCCATCGTCTTCAATCTCGCCCGCTTCGTAGGGCCGGCGCTGGCGGGGATCCTGATCCTCACCTTGGGGTCCAGCGCGGCGTTCGCTGCCAACGCCGCAAGTTATCTCGTATTTCTTCTCGCGCTGGCACGAATCCGCCTGGCCCCGGATGCCCTCAGGGAAAGCCGCAGCGGCCGGTCCGTGGCGGCGGACGTGGCGGAAGGGGTTCGCTACCTCGCGGGGCATGCCGGCATCGGCCCGCTGCTGCTGCTGGTCACGGTCGTTTCCGTAGGCGTTCGATGTTACGTGGAGCTGCTGCCGGGATATGCCGCTGAGGTGTTTGCCCGCGGCGCGGGCGGTCTGGCGGTGCTGGGATCCGCGGTAGGCGTGGGCGCGGTGGCCGGTGGGTTCTGGCTGGCGCAGCGCGGCAGTCGCACGAGGCTGGCGCGCTTGGCTTTGCTCCACAGCCTGTTCACGGCGCTCGCGATCCTGGGTTTCGCCGCAACAGCCTGGTTTCCCCTGGCTGTTGTTTTCGCCGCCGTCTCCGGCGTATTCATGGCGGTAAGCGGCGTTTCGACCCAGAGCATCATCCAGCTGGCGGTTGACCCGGCGATCCGCGGACGGGTGCTGAGTCTCTACGGCATCATCGTGCGGGCGGGCCCCGCGGTGGGCGCTTTGATCCTCGGTGGGGCCTCGGAGCTCGTGGGCTTACGACCGCCGCTGATCGCCGCGGCGATCGTTTGCGTCGTGGCGTGGCTGTTCGTCTGGCGCCGCCGCGCACGTGTGGAGGCTGCGCTGGACGAGCGTGCCACAGTTTTCGCCAGTGATCAGAGTTCCTAATCGCTCAAATCTTGCTCATCCCGCGTTCTTGATCGACACCGGCTCGATATCGCCCGCCGGTAAGAAACCGAAAACGTAGCCGTAGAAATACAGCTCCGCTTCCAGCGTGCGGCAAATGGTTTCCGCCTTGCGAAATCCATGCTGCTCGCCCTCGAAGATGAGATGTGCCACCGGTATGCCTTTTTGTTCCAGCGCATTTGCCATCATCTCCGCCTGGTTCGGCGGTACTACCTTGTCTTCCAGACCCTGAAAAAAGATCACCGGGCAGGACAGACGTTGGGCGTGATTCAATGGTGAGCGTGCGGTATAGAGATCTTTTCTTTCGGGGTAAGGACCGATGAGCTGCTCCAAGTAGCGCGACTCGAACTTGTGCGTGTCCTTCGCCAGCGCTTCCAGCTCGCCGATGCCGTAATAGCTTGCTCCAGCCTTGAACACGTCGTGAAACGTGAGCGCCGCCAGTGTCGTATAGCCACCGGCGCTGCTTCCGCGGATGATAAGTCTCTGGCCGTCAACACGGCCAGTTTCGACGAGATATCTCGCGCCGTTCACACAGTCCTCCACGTCGATTACGCCCCACTCGCCGTGGAGGCGATCCCTGTATGCGCGCCCGTAGCCCGTGCTGCCGCGGTAGTTGACGTCCAGGACGGCGAAGCCTCGGCTGGTCCAGAACTGGATCGGCAAACGCAGGCTGGTTGTCGTGGCGCCGGTCGGCCCACCGTGACCGATAACGATGAGGGGCGGAAGCTCGTCTGCCGGCCCCTCGAAATCTGCGTTCGCCGGCGGATAGAAAAACGCGTGGGCCTGCTCCCCATCGCCGGTTTCAAACCCTATCGTTTCCGGCATGGAGAGAAATTCGCTGCTCAACTCCAGGCTGGTGGATGCGCGCAGCACCTTCATGTCGCCGCCATCAAGTTTCAAATGAACTACGGAGTCGGTGCGATCCGGGGCCCCGGCTATCAACAGCGCCTGCTTGTTCTCCACGACGATGTCGTCTATTTGGGTGAAAGGTAAAGTGATGTTGGCGCAGTCACCGCCATCGCCTTTAATTCGACGCAAGCTCCAGCTTCCCTGGCTGCAACATGCGGCGATGATTTCGCGCTCGCTGGAAAATCCGTAGGTTCGCATTCCGAACGCCCATTGCGGACGGCCGAGCTCCGCCTTCAGGGGACAGACGTTGACCGCGCTCTGCCCCTCGAGACGATAAAGATTCCACCAGCCGTTCCGGTCAGAGACGAAATGAAGCTTTCCGTCAGGCGACCATTCGGGCTGAAAAACGGATTCGCTGTCTCCGCCGGCAACCGCCGTAAGCTGGCTCGAGGAGCCTGCCGCCGATAGCACGCCAAGGTAGAGCACGGTGCCGTTCCAGGGCATCCGCGGGTGGTCCCAGGCGAGGAAACAAAGCCGCCGCCCGTCGGGGCTTATACGCGGGTTGGAGTAAAAGTCGTGCCCGGAGGCGATGATTTCAGTTTCACCCTTATTCAGCGGAATCGATACCAGCGTATTGACCGGCTCGCCCTGGCCGCCGTGATTTTCCCGCACGCACAGCAATCTTTTGCGCCTTGAATCGAAGACGAAGTCGGCATAACGGTAAGGACCTTCTCCGGTGATCGGCCGGGGCGGGCCGGCATCGTCGATTTCGTACACGCGCTGATCGGCATCGTTACTGAACCAGACGCGCCCGTCATTTACCAAGAAGGCGCCACCGCCGTATTCATGGACCCGGGTGCGCACGTTGAACGGCGCTGGGTTCAGATCCAATGCCCCGCCGCCGGCAGCTTGCTTCACCAGCACGTTGCGTCCGCCTTCTTCGGGACGACCTTCGAGCCAGTAGCGCACGCCCGCGTCCAGCATCACGCCGCCCAGGCGCACGCTGCCGCGGGTCAACGCCTGTGCGGTCACCGGCGAAAGCCAGGCGCCGTAAGGCCCACTCCGTTTATTTTTCATCTTCTGCGAGTCTCTTTATATTTCGATACCGACCCGATGCATCGAATCAGGAGTCCGGTGTATGGTGGTTGTCCGCTTCGAGATAATCACTCGCGAATTTCTGGAAACATAACATGCGCCGATCGTTTTCAACGCTCAATTTCGCCCGCAGGGTCTTTCAACTGTTTGGTTTTGTTCTGCTGACCGTCGTCTGCTTCGCCTCGGCGGCGCAAGAGCAGGCGATTTACTCGCGCAAGGACATTTTCCATCCTGTATTCGCTGCCAACGGAATGGTGGCTACGCAGGAAGAGCGCGCCACGCGCATCGGGGTGTCAGTGCTCGAGGACGGCGGAAACGCCGTGGATGCCGCGGTTGCCGTGGGCTTCGCCCTCGCGGTGACGCTGCCCCGTGCCGGCAACCTCGGCGGCGGTGGCTTTATGTTGATCCATGAGGCCAGCAGCGGAAAGACCCATGCGCTGGATTATCGCGAGATGGCCCCGGCCGCCTCGACACGGAACATGTTCCTCGACGAGAAGGGAGAAGTGGACGCGGGAAAGTCGCGATCCAGCCGATACGCGGCCGGCGTTCCGGGTACGGTTGCGGGACTGGTGCTGGCGCTGGAGCGCTTTGGCACCATGTCGCTGGAGCGGGTGATGGATCCGGCGATCCGCCTTGCGGAAGAAGGATTCATCGTATCTCCCGATCTTGCGGAGTCCCTCGAAGCGAGAAAAGAACGGCTGATATCCAACCCGGCGGCGGCGCGCATCTTTTTTCACCCGGACGGAAGTCCCTACCGTGAAGGCGATCGTCTGGTGCAATCGGATCTGGCGTGGAGCCTGAAACAAATCGCAACCGAAGGCGCGCAAGCCTTCTACCAAGGAGCAATCGCGAAGCGCGTCGTCGAAGACATGCAAACAAATGACGGGCCGATCACCGCTGCCGATCTGGCCGGCTACCGCCCGGTGCTGCGCGCGCCGGTAACGGGCAGCTACCGAGGCTACGAGATCCGCTCTATGCCCCCGCCGAGCTCGGGCGGCGTGCACCTGGTTCAAATACTCAACATCCTGGACGGTTTTCCCATCGATTTTCTCGGGCAGAACAGCGCTGACACGATTCACGTCATGGCGGAGGCGATGAAGCTCGCTTATGCCGACCGCAGCCTGCACTTAGGTGATCCGGATTTCTGGAAGGTCCCGGTGAAAGGTCTCACGTCCAAGCGCTACGCGGATCACCTGAGGCAGGGCATTCGCCTGGACCGCGCGCGTCCATCGAGCACCATCGGGCCGGGCAGCCCGCTTCCCTACGAGAGCGATGAAACGACGCATTTTTCCGTCATGGACCGCGCCGGCAACGCGGTCAGCAATACTTACACCATTAATTTCAGCTACGGCTCCGGCATCGTTGCTGAGGGAACGGGCATTCTGCTCAACAACGAGATGGATGATTTCTCCTCCAAGCCCGGGGTGCCGAACGCTTACGGGCTCATCGGCGGGGAAGCAAACGCCATTGCGCCAGGCAAACGGCCGCTCAGCTCGATGACGCCGACCATCGTGCTCAAAGACGGCAGGCCGTTTCTCGCCACCGGAAGCCCTGGCGGCAGCCGCATCATCACCACGACCCTGCAGATCATTCTCAACGTCATCGACCACGACATGAACATCGCGGCCGCTACGGCCGCGCCGCGGATTCATCATCAGTGGCTGCCCGACGAGCTCCGAGTCGAAACCGGGCTGAGCGTTGACACGCTGGACCTGCTTCGGATCCGCGGCCATGAAGTCGTGGAGAAGAACGCCATGGGCAGCACCCAGAGCGTGATGCGAATTGACAAAGGGTTTCTTGGCGCTTCAGATCCGCGCCGTCCCGGCGCGCTGACGGCTGGTCAATAAAACTCAACGCAAGAAGGATAAGGTTCTCAATCCACCCGACCTTCGCGGTCCCGCTTGGCGGAGATGATGGGCACGGGCTCCACAGCGGATGGGCGCGGCGGTTCTTCGGGCTTTTGGTCGTCCGCCACCCAGTGCATCGGTGTCGCCCCTTCTTCGTCCGGCGGATGGCCGGCCACCAGGTCCCTAAGTGACATGGATCCGATGACGCCATCTACTGCATCGTCAATTCTTGTAATCAGCTCTTCGACTGCGTCGTCGAACTGCATGCGATCGTGAGAAATCCAGTGAGACTCGCTGGCGACGCGAATGGCCGTCCACACTTCGTCCAGACTGACCTTCGCGACGTCCCGCCCCGGGACATAAGCGACTTCCGGCCCGATGACTTCAACCAGCAGTCCGCGCTTAATGAGTTCATCTAATATGTCCTCGAGAGCGGCCACCGGGACGCCGAGCTGAAGGGAGAGACGGCTTACCGACACCGGCGGCTTGCCGTGGACGTGGTGCTGGGCGATACGGAACACAGCCAGCATCGCCATCTTCTCCCGCATGCGGTTGCTCAGGGTGATCATCCGGTCGGGCATACCATGGTACTCGGGATGCTGAATTATGAAAGCAACCGTCGCGCCGACCAGAAGAATCAGCCAGGCAACGTAGAGCCAGATCATGAACAGGAAGGCCACGGCGAAGCTGGAATAGATCGCCGCGTGCCTGGGCGAATTGGCGACGAATGACGCGAAGCTCCAACCCGCGGACTGCCACAATACTCCGGCAATAACGGCGCCGACGAACGCAGCACGAACCTGCACTCGGGTATTGGGTATGAAGACGTAGACCAGGGTGAATGCCGCAATTACCAGCATATAAGGAATCATGCTGACGAGCCACTTGATAATGGTGCCGAGCGGCTCGATGGCAATGATGCTCTGCATCAACGACGTGCCCATAATGGAAGCCGTCAGCCCCATAGCGGTGAAAATGAGCACGGGACCCACCAGCAAAGCGCTCAAGTATCCGCTGAAGCGCTCGATGAAACTTC
>Ga0224512_10001013_pt1 | contig 28009 bp, 23 predicted proteins | sample SF_May12_sed_USG_4_FD_169103 | JGI IMG/M metagenome (GOLD analysis project Ga0224512, IMG submission 169103) | Sediment microbial communities from San Francisco Bay, California, United States - SF_May12_sed_USGS_13 | ecosystem: Environmental > Aquatic > Marine > Sediment | place: USA... | reverse complement strand
CCGGCGGCGGCGACCACCTCGTCAAGCTCGAGACGGTGAACGGCCTGATCCGCATCAAGCGGCGGTAGACGCGAGCCTCAGGGCACCGTCGCGGACCATCCCGCGGTATCGCCGCTCTCGAATCCGTCGGCGAAGATCTCGCAGCTCCCCGGCTGCGGCCGCACGGCCACCACGTTGGTGTCGCTCTCGCCGACGTCGATCCCGTCGACCACCATCGCCGCGGCGACGTCGATCACGTAGACGAGGTCGTTGCCCGCCACCGTGCCCGAGGGCACGTAGGCGAGCTGCCCCGTGGCCTCGATCTCGACGTCGCGCGGGTTCGAGTCCGCGGCGAGGTTCAGGGTCTGCGGCGTCAGGGTCGCGGTGTCGAAGAGCGTCACCGTCTGGTCGTCCTCGCTGGCGACCACCACCAGCGCGCCGTCGGGGGTGATGTCGATCCCCCACGGGTCGTCGCCCACCGCCACGTTGGCCGTCACCGTCATCGTGTCGAGGTCGACCACCCGCACCTGGTCGGTGTCGCGGTCGGTCACGTAGAGCGTCGCCTCGTCGGGCGAGATGGCGAGGTCCCAGAAGTCGTTGCCGAGCGCCACGTCGCTCGTCGTCAGCGTGTCGAGGTCCACCGTCACCAGCAGGGTCGAGAACCAGTCGACGACGTAGAGCTCGTTGCGCGCCTGGCTCACCGCCATCTTGCCGGCCCCGAGAAAGGTGGTCGGGATGGGCACCGTGCCGATCACCGAGTACGTCGCCCGGTCGATCACCGCCACCACCTCGGTGTCGCGCGACGCCACGAAGGCGCGCGTGCCGCAGGGCTCGAAGATCACGTCCACCGGATACTCCGCCACCCCGGCGAGGTCGATCCGCTGCGCCACCGTCTGGGTCGCCACGTCGAGCACGATCACCCCGTCCCCCGCCGCCCCGGGGATCCACACCTCCGCGCCGTCCGGCGTCATCGTCGCGTCGTACGGGTAGTTCCCCTCCGGCAGCAGGTCGACGTCGCCCCCTACCGAGGTCCCCGTCCCGAGATCGAACGCCCGCGCCGCGTCGTTGCCCGACTTCCCGGTGAACCCCAGCACCGGCCCACCGCCAGCGCTCGAACCCTCCGCCGCCGCCACCAGCAGCACCAGGAGCCCGCCACAGCACCACCGTCTCCGCATGATCCACCTCCTCGACGTCCAGCCACCAGGATACCGCCGCAGGCCCCGCCCCGCTTGCCTGCCCCCACCCCATGTCCTACAATCCCCTTCCGCGCGAGCGGCCCTACCTCGTGCAGCCATAGCTCAACTGGATAGAGCACCTGACTACGGATCAGGAGGTTTGGGGTTCGAATCCCTATGGCTGCGCCATTCTTACTCTCTATTCCTCAGTTACTTACGGGCTTTGGAGACTCGACCGAAGAGCACTCTGCTCAGCCGCGAGTCAGCACAAAGTCAGCAGCAGAGTGCTCCAACCTCCGCTTTGACGCGGCATCGGATGCGGCCCCAGGCGTCTTGTTCCTAGCCCTCTGAGTCGGTCATCCCCTCAAGCTAGGCTCGGGAGGAGTTTGTCAGGATGTCGAAAGACGAATCCTTCTTCGGTGTCTGGTTCAGAATGATGGGCGACGAGTTGTCCTGCCTCGTTGCCAGTGGTTGTGGTCTGTTCATCCTCGCGAACATTCTTGGCGCCGTCGTCCTGTACATACTGAGTCTCCTCTAGTAGGTCGCGCGTAGGGGAGGGCTTCACGTGCGGACAGGCCCCCCCTCCGCGCGGCCTTTCCCTCTGTGAGCCACTAGCGGGCGATCAGCACCAGAGCCCCCGAAACCTCGTCCCAAGGCGACACGACGGATCGGCTGAGGGCTCTCATTGATTGAACGGTGGAACCCTTGTCCCCCGAGTGGCCACAGAGGATCGGTCGCCGCTGCGGCAAAGCGGAGGTGCACCGTGACAGCGACCAGCTCTCGCCTTAGGCACCGGCGTGCTGAGTTGGTGCACCGAGGCTGTCGACCAGGTCAAATCGGTGACAGGATACCCAATTCGTTCACGTGCCTTGCGGGCGAGAAGACGAGGAATGAGTATCCTGTCACCGAATCTCTCCAAGAATGGCGGAGGGGGCGGGATTCGAACCCGCGGAGCGCTTGCACGCTCGCTGGTTTTCAAGACCGGGGAGGTCCCATTGATGGCAGCCGCTCACAACTGGCGGCAACGAAAGGCCGGGGCCTCTCGGACGGGCGTGGTTGTTGTCGTCAGTGGTGAGAGTTGTGAGGGGTTGCGGTCTAGTGGACCGGGAGTGGAACAAGGACAATGCCGAGAGCGACGAACCTAGTTGAGAACTAGTTAGGGAACCGTGCTGGACCAGGCGGAGGTGTCGCCGGACTCGAAGCCGTCACTGAAGATCACGTCCGGGCCGACGTTCTCGTACCAGGCGACCTCGGTGTCGACCCGTGCCGCGGAAACGACGTCGGTATCCCCGTCTCCATCCATGTCCGCGGCAACGACCCACTCAGGGAGATCGACGTCGTCTCGGATGATTCGCTCGATGAAGCCGGGCGGCGAGCTACCGTCGTTCTCGTACCAGGCGATCGTGTCGTCGAGCAAGGAGGCCGACAGGACGTCGACGTGTCCGTCGCCGTCCACATCCGCGGCGAATACGGACTCCGCGAGCTCGGCGGTGGTGGAGATCGTTCTCTCGAGGAAGGTGGGTTGCGGGTTCCCTTGGTTCTCGTACCAGGCAATCCTGTTGTCCAGGAACGAGGCCGAGAGGACGTCGGTATCACCATCCGAGTCCAAGTCCGTAGCGAACACGGCCGTTGCAGCGTCGGCTGACGTCGAAATGACCCTTTCGACGAATCCCGGCGGATCGCCGCCCAGGTTCTCGTACCAGGCGATCTTGTCGTCCAGCCAGGAGGCGGAGAGCACGTCGATATCGCTGTCGCCATCGACGTCGGTCGCGAAGATCGATGAAACCAATTCGGCCTCGGTCGAGATGATTCGTTCAATGAAGACCGGCGGTGATCCTCCGTCGTTCTCGTGCCAGGCGACCTCGTTGTCCGAGCCGGCGGCGGTGACGATGTCAGTGGCGCCATCCCCATTGACGTCGATCGCGAACACCGACACAGCCCCATCGGCCGTCGACGTGATGACCCGCTCGGTGAAGGAGGGCGGTGTGCGTCCGTCGCTCTCGTACCAAGCGACCTTGTCGTCGACCACGGAAGTCGACAGCACGTCGACGTCTCCGTCGCCGTCCAGGTCCGCCGCGAACACACAGCTCGCGGCATCCGCGTTCGTCGAGATGATTCGCTCCGTGAACACCGGAGGAGATGAGCCATCGCTCTCGTACCAGGCGATCGTGTCATCACCCTCCGACGCCGACAGCAAGTCGATGTCTCCGTCGCTGTCCACATCCGCGGCAAAGACCGACCTGGCGGAGGGGGCGTCCTTCGACACTGCATGTTCGATGAACTGCACGCTCGCGAGGCCATCTGCCGCAGCAGCAAGGCTCAGCGCTGCCGCCAGGAAGGCGAGGCGTCGCAAGTCGGTGTGTTGCGATTGTCGAGTTGAGTCGGCCAAAAAGGATCACCCCGCGGGCCTAGAGGGCGGGCTCGAAGAAACCATCTTACCTTGCAGGACAAGCCAGGATGCCAGCCGGACGAGAGAAGAGCGGGGACGGGATCCTCACTCGACAGCAGCCGCATCCTTCTGAAGTCTCAAGGGAATGCTGAGGGGTCAAATCGGTGACAGGATACTCAATTCGTTCACGTGCCCTGCGGGCGAGAAGACGAGGAATGAGTATCCTGTCACCGAATCTCCTCTCCGCTCTCCGTCGTCGGGATCCGAGAACGGTCGAGGACCTTGCCTCGCTCGGAGAGCTCGCAGACCTCGCTGGATCTCAGGTGCACGTCGATGCCAAGATGCTTCATGGTCGGTCTCCTTTCTCGGCGGCTTTGATGCCGCGTCGTGGTCGTACCCACTGGCACATTGTCCCAGCGGGGAGACCGACCGATTCATCTCATCTGGTGCATCAGGCGGAGGCATCAGGCGGAGGCCGCGTGTGAGGGAGCGGCCGAGGGCGAAGCGACCCAGGGCTCGCCTAACGCCGACTCGGATCCCTTGCTGTGCACCTGCGGGGTTCAGATGCGAGTCCTCTCCTTCATCACCGAGCCTCCCGTCGTCAGGAAGATCCTCGAACACCTGCACAGGGCCGGGCTGCTTCCAGTCCTATTCACGTGCTCGAGGATCCTTCTGACCAACTACAAGCCGTTCGTCGCCACCGATCCGCCCTCTCGAATCGCGTGACCCTCGGGATCGCGGACGTCGACTCCGGCGGCGCGATGAGCGACCACCGAGGCGAGCCCGCCCCTTGGGGTGGGCAGTGGCGCCGCCCCATGAGGTCTTGTCGCAGCGTTCGGATTTTGGCTTCCTAGTGCGGTCTCCGACAAAGGCACAGACAGCCGGGCTGCCGAAGGGGGCAGCACGCGGGAGCGTGACCGTCATCTTCGAAGTCATTTGCAATTGATGGCAGGGTGGCGGGCCTCGATCACCCGTGCCTGGACCGACGGTGGTCCGAAGCTGCGCTTCCGGAAGATTAGCTGGAGGAACGAGAGATGCCTATCACTAAGGTCAAGATCTTCCCCACGATCGGGATCGCTCGGCTCGGGAACAGTCCCTCGGAGTTCTTCGTCGGGCCGGAAATTCCCGGCAAGCCAGCAGACCCCGGAGGAAGCTATCGCGACGACCGGTGCCGCATGAAGCGGCAGGCGGCGCGCTTCCGGCTATTCGGGTTCGACGGGAACACGCTGGTCAAGGAGATCACCTTCCCGGATGCCACGGCGATCAGCTGGACCGTGCACCTGGCCAACAAGAAGGCGTCCTGGCGCAGGTTCATCGGAAGCGCCACCTCCTCCACTTTCCGCAACGACAAGGTTACCGATCGGGCTAGCCTCGAGATCGACCCGGGTCCACGGACGATCGGCGCTGCGAACCAGAGCGCCGGCTTCAATACCGGCAGTTTCCTGGGAAAGTCCGTTCCGCTGGGCGAGATGCGCACCGAGAGCACGGGCCGGCTGCTCGTCCTGAGTGCTCTGGGCGACTCCGGGTCGGTTCCCGACGGAATCGACATCGTCGACTACGCCAACAACGACCGGTGGTACGACGACACCTCCGACGGGCCGGTCACCGCCACCGTCACGGTGGATGGAAGCACCTTTACGGCGGAGCCGGCCTGGGTCATCTGCGCGCCGCCGGACTTCGCCCCTCCGGTCGGCAGCGTGACGACCCTGTACGACGTGCTGTTCCAGGTGGCCGTCGACAAGGGCTTCTTGAGCACGCCGGCCAAGCCGCTCTTCACCCAACACATCCTCCCCATCCTCGTTAGGACTCTCAATATCGGCCGAACCAGCAAGTTCGCCGCTCCCTGGCATACGGACTTTGACCCGACCTCCGCGGCCGCCATGGGCGATTCCCGCCGACAGACCGTCTTCAGCTATTTCCGCCCTCCCCCGAACAGCCCCGCCGTTTCGGGGCCGAAGAACATGCCGAAGATCTGGGGAGACGACAACAAAGCGGATCAGGTCGTCACGGAGACGCAGTACGCCATCATGAAGAAGTGGACGGGGACGCCCGGGACGGACTGGGAGGACGATTCCGCGAATCCCCCGCCGGCACCGACGACCGTCACCCCCGACGGACTCACGCGCGCGGCGCTCGAGGCATGTTCGGGCGGAGCCTTTTTCCCGGGCATCGAGGCAAGCTGGTTTCTGCGGAACACCAACCGTCCGGCCGCTTTCGACTACACGGAGCCCTTCCGGCTGAACCACACGGGGCACGGGGCCGGAGACGTCACCAAGCAGATGGCCCTGCCCTGGCAGGCCGACTACCTCTTGTGCCGCTTCGGTGGTGGGGGCACGCCGGGGGTGGATCTGGCGTGGTGGCCGGCACACCGGCCCGACGATGTGTTTCCGGAAACAGGCGGCGGCCAGAAGGACTGGACGCGGGAGATCATAGATCCATCCCTAAAGACCGCCAAGCAGTGGAACCAGATGGTGAAGCGTTGGCACAATTTCGGGATCGTCGGCGAGAAGGGCGGCTCTCTGGTGGAGACCGAGCGTCGCAAGGGCTGCCGGAGCCTGTTCATGGTCACCGATCGCAGCCACTTCTCGGAAGACGAAGTGGATGCACTCCTGTCCGTCGGCCCGCCGGCCGACTTCGACAACGCCCTCTACGTGATGGCCGACGACTTTACGCCGGCCGAGCTGGGTCTTTCCACCTATTCGCCGTCCGCCGCGCAGCTCGCCGCGGCCGCGCCGGCGATCGAGATCCGGCGCGCCGACGACTCCCTCGTGCCGGGGATGACGGCGGATCCCCAGAACGTCCTGTTCAAGAGCACGACGATCGCGTTGAACGTGCTGCAACGCGTGACGTTCGTCTACCGGGTGCGGTTCCAGCACAGCACCGCCTTCACCCAGGTGACGGAGCCTGTCACCGCGACGGCCACCAAGAGCACATTCACCGCGACGGGTGCGCTCACGCTACTCAAACAGCCCAATCCCTACATGGTGGACGGGCAGACACACTGGCTCAGCATGGACCTCCGCGTGTTTCAAATCAAGCAAGGCGAGAAGCGCTTCGGTGAGGAAATGGGGGCCGACGCGGCGGCGGCAACCAAGTTCATAAAGGACCTGCTCACCAGCTTCAATGCCGCGCCGGCGGCCAACCACCCGTTCGACACGATCTCCGGCGATCCGCAGACCAGTCGTCTGGAGTTGTCGGAGAAGGTCGGGGTCAAGCGGGTATTCAACTTCGCCGTGGCACGGGTCCGCTACCGCAGTCTGTTGCTGGACGCGAAGAACGTCAGGGTCTTCTTCCGGTTGTTCACCACTGCCGCCACGGGGTTGGACTACAACTCGAACGATACGTATCGGCGGACGCTCACTTCCGGACAGGAGATCTCGTTGCTGGGGATTCAGGGCGGCAAGCTGGTGACGATCCCGTGCTACGCGAAGCAGCGGGTGGACACCAGCTCCGTCTCCCTCGCAACGCAGACCGATCCCGACAACGTGAGGAAGATCAAGGCGACTGGGGCCGGTGAGACTCAGGTGTACTTCGGGTGCTGGCTCGACTTCAACCAAACGACCGCGCGCTTTCCCACCGACCCGAACCCCGTGGACGGTCATTGGCCGGCCTCCCAGCTCAAGTCGATTCAGGAGTTGATCCGCGGCACGCACCAGTGTCTGGCGGCGGAAATCCACTTTCCCGACGACCCGGTGCCGACGGGGGCCACGCCCGCATCGAACGACAACCTCGCGCAGCGAAATCTGGTGATCGACGAGTCGAGCAACCCGGGCACGATCGCGACCCGCACGGTTCAGCACACGTTGGAGCTCAAGGCCACCACGCGTCCGATCCCCGTCGCGATGCTGCCGGAGCCGGATCCCGAGCTGGAGGAGATTGCGTTCGCGACCCCAGGGGGGACCGCGCGACCCGACGAAGTGATGATCCGGTGGCACGACCTGCCCACGGGGACCGAGATGACCCTCTACATGCCGGACGTCGATGTCGACGAGGGCCTTCAGTACGCCGGGAGCAACTACGAGCATGTGGCTCTCGAGCGGATCGACGCGCACACCGTGCGTTGTCTTCAGGGGGACGTGACGTTCGTCCCCTTGCCCGAGCTGCGCAAGAGAAACATTCCGGGTCTACTGACGATCTCGTTGCCCGAAGGCATCAAGCGGGAACAGAGCTACAACGTTACGGTGCACCAGATCTCCGGCGTGACCTCCAGCGTGCTCGGCAGCTTTCAGTTCCACGTTCCGGTCAGTAGCGCGAGTGCCTTGCTGGCTCCCGAGCAGCGCAAGCTCTCGGTGCTGCGTCATATCGCTCTGGCCATCGCGAGCGATGATCCGTGGCACCCAGTCTTCGAGCGCTATCTCGCTCAGGTGGCCGACCGCGTCGGCGGTTTCGGCGGGAATCCCGACGACGTTGAGCCGTCGCCCGACGGAAGCGGCGTCGACGCAAAGAAGCGTCGCTGCGCCCTGCTCGGTGGTCTGCTCGCCGCCCTGGTGGCGCTGCTGGTGATCATCGCGGGCACAGGCGGGCTACCCGGTCTCCTCGCACAGCTGATCTTCGCGATCGCCGTGGTCCTTGTGGCCGTTCGGTGGGGGCGCGATTGCCGTCCCAACTGGCTGCAGGTCCTGCTGTTTGTCGGGCTCGGTTTCGGGCTCGGTGCGCTCTTGAAGCTCTGGCTCTCGTGAGTAGTGCAGTGCTGGGTGGGGATCGGCTCACCGCGCAAACCGACGTTCTGGTCATCGGGGGTGGTCCGGCAGGAATCGCGACGGCGCTCGCCCTGCGCGGCGACGGTTTCCGCGTGCAGGTGGCGGAGCGCTCCGGGTACGAACGAGTGCGGGTCGGCGAGACCTTCCCACCCTCCATACGGCCCTGCCTGGCGAAACTTGGGGTGTGGCGGAGTTTCCTCCTCGAAGGGCACCTCCGGTCCCCCGCGATCACCAGCGCGTGGGGCGGCAGCGAGACGCACGACCAGAGTCACATCTTCAGTCCGTATGGTGTCGCGTGGCACGTAGACCGCCGCCGGTTCGACCTCTGGCTCGCGCGCGAAGCCGTTGGTCGGGGCATCCCCGTGGCTCCCGGGGTTCGGCTCCGAGACACGTCGCGGGATGCCTTCGGCAAATGGTCGGTTCGCGTCGACACGCCGGCCGGTGCGACGACGGTCCAGGCCAGCTACCTCGCGGATGCCACCGGGCGAACGTCCAGTTTGGCGCGTCGCCTCGACCGACGCCGCGTCGTGCACGACCGCCTCGTGGGTCTCTACCGCTTCTTCTCGGACCCCTCGCACGAGGCCAGCAGCACGGAACCCGAAGGCTCAGGAGGGCATGAACTTCCCGCGACTGGGCTGGTCGAGGCGGTCGAGGATGGCTGGTGGTACTCCGCCCCGATCCCCGATGGCCGGCTCGTAGCCGCCTTGATGACCGACGCGGACATCGCAGCGCGTCAGGGCGCGCGCGACCCCACACGCTGGCACGAGTTGATGCAGAGGGCGCCGCACACCTGGCTTCGCATCCGGCGCCTACGAGCGGAGGGCGCACCCAAAGTGTTCGCCGCCAATACATCCCGTTTGGATACGGTCTTCGGGTCCGGCTGGCTGGCAGTCGGCGACGCGGCCATGACGCACGATCCGTTGTCAGGCGACGGCGTGTGCCGCGCCCTGCGTCAGGGCCTGGCCGCGGCGGCGGCGATACGCGGCGACACTGACGGGGACGCGGCGGCGCTGCCCGAGTACGGCCGCGCCGTCGACAGCGCCTTCGACGAGTATCTGCGAGTACGAGCCGTGGTCTATGGCCTCGAGGATCGCTGGCACGATGCTACCTTCTGGGCGCGGCGTCACCGTGAGGGTACAAGGCGTAGCATCTCCGCAGGATGACGCAACCTCGCCGATCTGCGCCTCGCCAAGACTCGCACGGCCGAGCCCGCGCGGTTCCCTTCCGATTGAGGTCTCCGATTGAGGTCTCAAGGGATTACAGGAAGCAGAAGCGAAGGAGGGATCCGATGACCCGGCGCTGTTGCACCTACCTGCTAGTCGCACTGGCCGTGTTGCTGCTGGTCGAGGCCGCTGGAGCGAGCGGCGGATCGTACGAGCACCTTCACCTCGGCTGGCACTTGGGAGCTGTCATCAGATTGTGAAACCGCCGAGGTGATCTGGCACGCGGGAGCTTTCTTCCCGGAACAGGACCCCGTCGTCGATGATCCGTTCTTCTGCTTCCCGCCGATCACGGGCACCTATCACCGCGTTCCGGTTGTCGCCTCGTCATGTGAAGGGTAGCCAGCCGTAGCCGGTCCAGGGTCACGAGGCGTCCGAGGTCTCCCGTTAGACGTTCCCTGCAATTACTCTGGCGGATGGGCATGTCGGTCAGGGAGTTGCCTCCCTGACACCTAGCAAGAGCTGGTGCCGCACAGGAATGAGTATCCTGTCACCGAATTGCCGCACGACGGCCTGGATGCTCGAGGTCGGGCGTAGTCCCGCGCAAAGAGATCGGGACCTCAGGGCAGCTCCTCTGGGGCCTACCTAGACGAGTGGTGCGCCGGTGAAAGCCTCGGCGGTAGTGTCCTCATGGGGCAGTGAGCGACATCTTCATCAGCTACGCCAACGAGGACCGCGAGCGGGCGAGGGTCCTGGCGGAAGCTCTCGCGGAGCTCGGCTGGTCCGTGTTCTGGGACCGCACCATACCGGCAGGTCTCACCTGGCGGGAGTTCATCGGGGAGGAGCTCGCCGCTGCGCGGTCAGTCCTGGTGGCGTGGTCCGAAGCCTCCATCAAGTCGCAGTGGGTGCTGGAGGAGGCTGAACAGGCCAAGAAGAGACGCATCCTGATTCCGGTCTTCATCCAGCCCGTCGAGGCTCCCTTCGGCTTTGGATCTCTTCAGGCAGCCGACCTGTCGAGCTGGAATGGCAGCGTGGACGCGCCAGCCTTTCAGAGACTGGCCGGGGACATGGGCCGCATCCTCGGCGCCCTTCCCAAACGAGTCGATCAGGCCGAACAGCGGCAGCCTGAAGAGGTCGGGCGGCAGCCAGAGGCGAGCGCGATCTCCGTGGCTGAAGGCCCTGCTTGGCGGGCAGGTCGTGAAGTCGAGCCGATCTCTGCCGGGAACGAGGAAGTGGCGGTCGAGAGCGTCGCAGCGGACAAGCAGGCAAGGGTAGAAGTCGAAGGAGAAGGAGAACCCGTCATGACTTATCTCAGAGAGAAGTTGCTGCCTGGCGTCATCGGTAGCCTTGCGGTCGTTGTCCTTCTTGGCCTCGTCAACGCCATCTTTCCGGGAAGCCTATTGGGGCTGATGGGAGGCTCCGTGCTCGACTCGGGAACGGTGGTATTCCCGTTTAACGATCCAACACCGTGCGGAACCGTGGGGAATCCGTGTGAGATCGAGTTCAGCCGCAGGTTTGAGAAGCCGCCACACTGCGTTGTGACGGCATGGAACGCTGACGCGACAGGCTGGACGGAGAATCCGGTGATTCAAAACATCGCGGCTGACAACATGAAGATCTGGCGCGGTGAAGAGAACGTCAAGGGCACAGCCATCCTGGTCTCGTGGATGTGTGTCGAGAACTAGCCCCCCCTCTTCGTCGATGTAGCCGATGACCTCGAGGGCCGCCTGACCCTCGTGACGATGTCCGCCTCGAATTTGAGGACGCACCAGGCGGTAACGTAGTGGCCGTGCCGCTCTTGGCAGGCGACGCGACCGTGCCCAAGGAAGCCGACCTGCCGCCAAGCTCGAGAGCCCTGTCGTATCGCAACGGGTCCCTGTGCGTCCAGATACGGCTCCCTGGCCGGCGCCGCGACCGCGGGCAGGCAGAGCGGCCGCTACCAGCCGGTCAGCCGTCGCTCTCCCGCGGGCCCTTCGCCGTTTGCGAGAGCTTGTGCTTGAGGTGCTTGAGGGGATCGTGCCGCCAGCCCTTGGAGCAGCGGTGCTTCTCGATTCCCATGTCCTCCGTGAGCATCTGCTCCGCGGTCTCGAGGGCGCCCTCGACCCATCCCTGGTCGCTCGAGTAGGCGGCGCCGCAGATGTAGACGTTCTCGCCTTCGACCGGGTGCCGCATCCTGGGCATGATCTCGTTGTACTTGAAGCCCGCCTTCCAGCTGTGCCAGCCGCCGCCGTAGGGGTCCTCGCTCCAGTCCATGAAGGCGGCGGTGTACGGCAGCGGGAGCTCTCTCTGGTCGTGCAGCTCCGTCACCTGGCGGTGCGCTTCCCGCACCACGGCGTCGGTCGGGGCGATGGCGCCCGGCGGCATCGGCCCGCCGCCGCCGAGCCAGGGGTTGCCGGGGTCGCCGGCGAACGCCGCGCCGCGCTCGAGGCCCTTCCAGAAGGGCACGGTCGCCAGGTCGTTGTAGGAGGACATGAGCAGGGAGTTGAGATTGCCCACCTCCTCGGAGTTCGGCTGCTCCCCCTCGGTGCCGAAGTAGTAGCTCTGGCGGATGGGCATGTCGGTCAGGGAGCGGCCCGCCTGCAGCCCGAGGGCCCGCCACCACGGCTGCGAGTAGCCGAGAAACAGCTTGAAGGCCGCCTGCATGATGATCGACTCGAGGTTGCGGCGCAGGAAGGGATCCTCCTCCTTGGCGGCCCAGTCGATGAGCTCGATCGAGCGCCGCGGCATGGCGAGGACGACGTTCTCGGCCTCGAGCGAGCGGAACTCGCCGCCCCCGCGGGTCACGTAGCCGCGCGTCTCGGTGCGCTCGAAGTCCAGCTTGTAGCCCCCCTCGACCTTGCGGATCGCGGCCAGGCGGTGGTTCTTGCGCAGATCGCCGCCGTGGGAGTCGACGTAGCGCTCCGCCAGCGCCCGCGGCAGGCTCTCGTAGCCGTAGACGAGCGTCTTGTAGTGGTCCTCCCCGGAGGTGTCGCCGGCGGTGAACATGAGGTTCACGGCGTTGCCGTTGGCGACGTTCGTGTCGTAGCCGACGCCGTCGCGCAGGAAGCTGTAGGCATCCGGAGAGACGACCCTGTAGAGCAGGTTCCAGTAGCCCCACTCCCACAGGTACCTGCCCTCGAACTTGACCTCGAACCAGTCGTCGAAGCTCAGGTCCGCGTAGTCGGGCACGATCAGCCGCAGGACGTAGCTCGTCAGCTCGTTCGGAGTCTGGCCGCGCTCGATCCAATCGAGGTCGTAGGGCACGACCGCGGGGTCGCCGAGCTGCTCGTTGTAGAAATGGCGGCGCCGCAGGTAGACGAAGTTGCGGCGGTTTCCGACCGGCGGCGGCTCTGCGCCTCGACCCCGCTGCGCCCCGCCCTCGACGGCACGGCGGCGGCGCCGCTGAGGTGCGGGCGGGCCGACTTTGTCCGGGTCCCTGCTTTCCTCGCTCTCCGGCGCCGGCTGCCATCGCCGCCGGGTCCGGTCCCGTCAGTCGCCGTCCTGGGCCTGCCGCTCGGCGAGGGTCTGCCGCAGCAGGTCGAGCACCGCTCGATCCTTGGGACGGTTCGCGGCTTCCTTGGTGCCAATGAGCGCTTCGAGCGTCAGCACCGAGACCTCCATGCCGTGGACGGACGCGACCCTCGATCGGGGAAGAAGATCCTCGAACTTCAGCCGCTCTCCCACGGAACCGAGAACGTCCAGTCGCCCGTAGCGCGATCTCAGCAGGTGATGCCCGCCGCCCCGCAGGCGTGGAGCGTCGGGCTGGATCCTTCGCCCCGCCGGATCCACGTAGACAGCCTCCAGGTCGGCGAGCACCCGGACCAGGCGGCCGACGTTGGACTCCTCGAGGGAGTAGACGACGTCCAGATCGAAGGTCGCGACGGGCGCCCCTTCCAACACCGCCGCGACGCCGCCGACGATCACGAACTCGACCTCGCCCTCCACGAGGGCTCGAAGCAGCTCGCGGAACCTTACCGGCCGGCGGTCCTCATCCATGCCGCGGGGTCCAGAACGTATCCACGAAGTCCTGGAGCACGGCGAGCCGCTCGTCGACTCCGAGCGCGAGAGACCAGCGGATGAGCTCGAGGTCGCCATCACGATGCCCGCGGCGGATCCGCGGCGCCGCCGGCCGAGCTGCTGGCTCGAACGGCCGGGCACTCGAGCCGGCCGGTTTCGAAGGACTCATTCCGACCCAGTCTAGCAGCGGTGCCGGCCTCAGCGGGGCGGCGCCGGCCGGCCGGTGGAACCGGGTGATCCGGGCTACCGCCCCGTCTTCCGGTAGGTGCCGGCGAGATCGGCCCGGGCCGCCGGGGCTAGCGCCTGCGCGTTCCGGGATAGGTCTTGAGCACCTTCTTGACCACCTCGCGCTTGGCCGACGGTCCGCTAATGGCAAATCCCGAAGATGCCGTCGCCTGCCACAGGACTCTGCCCTCGCGGATCTCGATCAGCCGCACCTCGAGCCGGAACCCCGCCTTCGATCCGACCGGGCCGTACCACTTGCCAACGCCCACGATGATCGCCTGCGCGGAGTGCTCGGCGGCCTCGGCGAAGAGCTTGTCGAGCATCCCCGCGGGATGGTACGCCTGGCCGTCCTTGGGCTGCATCGACAGCTGGTACGGGTCGATCGTCTCGTGCGCGGATTGCCCGGAGAACCGCTCGAGAAAGAGCGACGTCAGAAAGGTGTCGGTGTTGCCGCCCGAGGTGAAGTAGGTGACGGCGACCCTGCGCACTTCGGAGAGGTCGTACGCACGCGGCGGGGTCTCCGCGGGGGGCGGAGCGTGGGCCGCGGCGGGCGGGCGAGACTCGCTTCGCGGGGTCGGCGCGGGGGTCGGCGCGGGGGCCGGCGGGGGCCAGGGCGTGGGCGGTGGCGGAGGCGTCGCGGCCGCCTCGGCGACTCGTCGCGGCCGGCCGTCTCGGAGCTCGATTCCGAGGTCGGGCCGGTTGGTGATGATGCCGTCGATGCCCCACGACCGCAGCCGCCGCATCTCTTCGGGGTCGTCCACGACCCACGGAATCACGGCGACGCCGCGCGCGTGAAGAGCCTCGACGTCTTCTTGACGGAGACCGTCGCGGCGCGGCAGGAGAGCCGACGCCGTCGTTTCCTCGACCAGCGGAAGGTACGTTTCGCGGTCGCGCGCGATCACCGCGCGGGGGATGTCCGGGGCGATCCGGCGCATCGACAGCAACGCTTCGACGTCGAAGGACTGGACGAGCGCTCGGCCCCGCATTCCCGTGGCGTCGATGACGTCGACCAACAGGGCCGCGAACTCCCCCACCGGAATGCCGCGCGATGCCTTCTGCATCTTGATCTCGACATTGACGCGAACCGCATAGGGCGCGGCATGGGCGAGCCGCAGTACCTCCTCGAGCGTCGGAACGCCGGCTCCCGCGTCGCAGCGGATCTCCCGGACCTCCGCCAGGCTGAGATCTTTGAGCACCCTGGAGCGCAAAGGGGCGCCGCCGATCTTCCGGCACTTCGTCCCGTCGATCTTCTGGTCGTGGTAGACGACGAGGACCCGATCGCTGGTCGCCTGAGCGTCCATCTCGAGGGTGTCGGTGCCGAGCGCGATCGCCTGCGCGAAGGCCGCGATCGAGTTCTCCGGGGCCAGGCCGGCGGCGCCGCGATGCCCCTGGATCTCGAACGGCCTCGTGTGCTCGTCGGCCGGATCGGGGTGGGCCACGCCCGGTGCCAGGCCCGCCGCCAGGAAGAGGGCGGCGACAAGCGGGCAGGCCGAAAAGTGTTTCATGGCTTCGTCTCCTGTGAAGGGTCCTGGACGCCAGGGCCAGGGACACGACCGCGCAGCCGATCCCAGGCAAGGAGCGGCCGGCACGGCCGAGCGGGGCGGGACGCTCGCGGATCAGCGCCGGCGCGAGCTCGGTGCTGCTTCGGCGCGGCTCTCCAGCGGCCGCCCGTCGGGGTGTCCTACTGCATAGCGTTCGGGAGGTCCGGCCCGCAATGCCCTTTTGGGGAATGCGTACCACCCCCAGGTGTAGGGAGTGCCCCTTCGAGGGCCTGGCGGCGGTCTCCCCGCCCCCCGACGTTTCCAGGCCCTCGACTCCGGTCGCAGCCCGCCGGGCAGCGCTTGGATTCGAGGTGCGGTGAGGTTCGGTCGGCCGCTCCCTACAATATTCGTACCCTCTCGTTCGTCTACAGCACCAGATGGAAGAGACGGCGGGCCTGACGCGGATGGCACTCGATCAGAACGAGCGGATCTCCGAGGTCTTCGCGCGCGAGCAGTCGCGGCTGCGCGGCTTCCTTCGCCGGCGGGTGCCGGACCCGCGCGACGCCGAGGACATCCTGCAGAGCGTCTTCTGCGAGCTGGTGGAGATGAACCGCCTGCTGATGCCGATCGACCACGTCACCGGCTGGCTGTTCCGCGTGGCCCGCAATCGGGTCGTCGATCTCTTCCGCAAGAAGCAGCCCGGGCTCTTCGGCGACGTCGCGGACGTGGACGGCGAGCGGCTGCGGTTGGAGGACCTGCTGCCTTCGCCCGCCGCCGGCCCGGACGCGGTGTACGCCCGCAACGCGCTGCTCGAGGAGCTCGAGACGGCGGTCAACGAGCTGCCCGTGGAGCAGCGCCGCGTCTTCGTCGCCCACGAGCTGGAAGGGCGCAGCTTCAAGGAGATCGCCGCCGAGACCGGCGTGAGCGTCAACACGCTGCTGTCGCGCAAGCGCTATGCGGTGCGGCACCTGCGGCAGTCCTTGCAGAGCACCTACGACGCACTCACGAACGCATGAGGAGCTCGACATGAGAAACCGATGGAAGCGACTGATCTTCCTGGCACCGATGGTCCTTCTGGGGATGCTGGTCTTCATCGCCGTCGGCGGGGCAATCGTCCTGCTGCTGTGGAACTGGCTGCTGCCGCCCCTCGCCGGCTGGCCCGCGATCACCTTCTGGCAGGCGCTCGGCCTCCTGGCGCTGTGCCGGATCCTCTTCGGCGGATTCGGCCTTCACGGCTCCCCTCGCCGGCGCTGGCGCGGTCGCCTGGGAGAGTGCTGCGAGCCGATGACCCCCGAAGAGCGGGAGCGATTCCGGCAACGCGTGCGCCAGCGCTGGGGCTGCGAGCCGTCCACCGGCGAGTCGGGGGAGCAGTGAAGCGAGCAGGGGCTCCAAGTTGACGGTACCCGCTAGAATGCCCGTTCTCGGAAATGGGTTGCAGAAAAGGAGATCTTCAATGCGGTTCAAATACCCGACATACCTGATGCTCATCGCGCTCCTGGCGCTCGTCGCGCTGCCGGTTCTGGCGGGGCGCGGCGACGACGCCAACCGCAAGAGCAAGAACGGCAAGACCGCGGGCACGATCGACGAAGTGGAGGTGACGGTGGAGTACGGCCGCCCTAATGTGAAGGACCGGGAGATCTGGGGGGCACTGGTACCTTACGGGAAGGTCTGGCGGACGGGCGCCGATGAGGCCACGGCGATCACGTTCGGCGCCGACGTCCTCGTCGAAGGTCAGGCGCTGGCGGCCGGGACCTACGGGCTCTTCACCATTCCGGGCGAATCGGAGTGGACCTTCATTTTCAACAACGTGGCGGAGCAGTGGGGCGCTTTCGACTACTCGGACGCTGAGGACGCCCTGCGCGTGGACGTGACGCCCCAGGCGAGCGAGCACGTCGAGGCGATGGACTTCGCGATCGAAGGCTCTTCGGTGGTCCTGCGGTGGGAGAAGCTCGCGGTGGGGTTCTCGGTCGCCGCGGCCGAATAGTCCTGTTTTCGACCCTGTCGTTCGCCACCTGGCGCCCCGGCACCAGCTCGCTGTTCCAGGTGAATGCCGCCCTGGATGAAGAGCGCGAAGGTGCCGAGGCCGGGGATTGCGGTCGCCGCCTGGTAGTCAGGTCGAGGCACCGGCGCTCGGACGCCGCAAGCGCTGCCACAGCCAGACGAGGATCGTCCCCCAGCCCAGCAGCAGGATCGCGACGGCGACCAGGAACCCGAGGAACGGCACGAATCGCAGCAGCGCCAGGAGCACGAGCCCCACGACCACCGGCAGGACGAGGCCGCGCGCGCGGTCGGCCGCGACGCGGCTCAGGGCCCAGCGCCCCGCGCACAGACCGACGAGCACCGGAGCGAGGTAGGCGGAGCTCAGCCAGAAGAGCAGCACGAGAAGGCCGACGGCCGCGAGCCCCACGACCAGGGTCAGGGCGGCCAGCTTGCCCAGCTTGACCAGACCGAGAAAGGCCGCGACGAACCCGAGCGCCACGACCACCAGCAGGATGCCCACGGGCAGCGCCGCGACTCCCACCAGGCCCAGTCCCGCCATTGCCAAGGGGCGGCCGTCGATCTCTGCGCTGCGCCGGCCGAGCCAGCCGGGGGTCCACCACACGAGCAGAAGGCCCAGCACGATCAGCCCCAGCCACTTGAACAGCCTGCCCGGCCACGGCGATCTACGAGCCGCTTCTCCGGCCTCGACGGGTCGTGCGCTTGGCTCCCTCCGGGCGAGGTTGGCGGACGCCGTGCCGGGACCCCGTGCCTCATTTGCCGACACGTACTCGAGGCGACCCTCGATGCGAGCCTCTTCGCCGATCGTCAACCCGCCGGCAACCGCCGGCAGGGGCACCGGCGAAGGGAGGAACTGCGCGAACGCGGGCGTCCCCGGATCGCCCTCGACCTCGACCTCGCTGTCGCCGCGGATCCGGCCGCGGATCTCGAGCGCGGCCATCGAGCCGCGAAGGCCGCCGCCGACGTCTCCCGCGACCAGGGCCTGGAACCCGCTGAAGAGCAGAGCGCCGCCCGTGCTGCCGCCCGCCGCGCTCTCGAGACTGAAGCCGGCCGCGACGACGTCGTCGCCAACCACTGCCGAGGGCCCCAACAGGAGCGCCATCCCCGCGATCCGGACGTCGTCTTCGACTTCGCCGTGGACGACGACCGCCTGGGCCGCGGCGATGAGATCCCCCGTGACCCTTCCGTTCAGCGTCACCTCGCGACCCGTCGCGACCAGATCCCCTTCCACCGTCCCGTCGACGACGACCGTCTCGCCCGCCGCGTACAGATCGTCGAAGATCACCTCGTCGAGCCCGACGACGACGTCCTGCCCGGCCCGGAACTCGATCGCGGCCGCGGGCTGTGGCGCGAGCAGCAGCGCCAGAAAGGGCGCGAGCGAAAACGTGAAGCTGCTTGCGCAGTTTCGTTTCATCGCGACACTCCTCTTCATGGAGACTCTCAGGTCCGGTGTCGGTCCGCAAGCACATGGAACAGTTGGGACGGGTAGCCTCTCCGGGTGACCACGTAGAATCTCTTCGAGTAGCCCGCTCCGGCCGGAGACCGCCGTCCCGCTCACCCCAGGCGGCGCTGGAAGCGCAGGCGGGCAAGGAGCAGGATGGCGACGCCGAGACCGAGCATCGCGAGCCCCTGCGGCCAGAGCACCTCGAGGCCGACGCCCTTCAAGAAGACGCCGCGCAGCACCTGGAGGTAGTAGCGCAGCGGCACGGCGTAGGTGGCGAGCTGGAACCCCCGGGGCATGTTCTGGATCGGGAAGACGAACCCGGACAGGTAGATCTGCGGCAGCATGAAGACGAACGTGGCGATCATCATCGCCTGCTGCTGGGTCCGCGAGAGCGTCGACACCAGCAGCCCGAGGCCCAGCGTGCAGAGCATGAAGGGCAGCGTCAGGATCGCCAGCGCGCCGAGCGAGCCGCGCAGCGGCACGTCGAACCAGAAGAGGACGACCGGCAGGGCCGTCATGATCTCGACCGTGCCGACCATGGCGTAGGGCACGAGCTTGCCGACGATGATCGCCCCGGGGGAAAGCGGCGTCACGAGCAGCTGCTCCATCGTCCCGAGCTCGGTCTCGCGCACGATCGCCATCGACGACAGCATCATGGTCATCACCATGATGATCATCGCCAGCACCCCCGGGACCATGAAGTAGCGGCTCAGCAGGTCCGGGTTGTACAGCACCTTCGGCCGCAGCTCGAGGGGCATCCGGAGCCCTTCGCTCTCGGCGACGCTCTGGAGCACCCCCGCGGCGTAGGACAGCCCGAGCGTGCCGACCATCGCGTCGGAGCCGTCGGCGACGATCTGCACGTCGGTGGCGCGGCCGGCGATGCGGTCGGCGCCGAAGCCGGCCGGGATCGTCAGGCCGATCCGCGCCCGGCCGCTGGCCAGCCAGGGATCGAGCTCGTCCGACGACGCCACGTCCGCGACCCGCCGAAAGTAGCTCGAGTCGGTGAACGCCCGCACCAGGTCGCGACTCGCCTGGGTGTGGTCGAGGTCGCAGACCGCCAGCTCCACGCGGCGCACGTCGGTGGTCGCCGCGTAGCCCAGGATGGTCAGCTGGATCACCGGCGCGATGAACAGGATCGGCAGGATCTTCGGGTCCCGCTTGAGCTGCAGGAGCTCTTTTCTCAGGATGTTGATCAGCGTGCGCATCGGAGTGCTCGTCGTCCGCCGGGGCTCCCGTACGCCGTTGCCTCAGAGGCTCCTGACGGTCCTCACGGTGGCGAGCCCCAGCACCACGGCGCCGTAGGCGACGAGCGCGACGGCGTCCTGCCACCACAGCTCGGGACCGGCCCCCTTGAGCACGAGCTCGCGCAGCGCGGCGACGTAGTAGCGCGCCGGGACGACGTGCGAGATCACCTGGAGGAAGGTCGGCATCGACGAGATCGGGAAGATGAAGCCCGACAGCAGCAGGGTCGGCAGCATCGACGACAGCAGGCTGAGCTGGAACGCCACCTGCTGGGTCTCGGCCATGCTCGACAGGAACACGCCCCAGCCGAGCCCGCCGGCGAGGAAGAGAATGGTGACCGCCGCGAGCCAGAGCAGCGAGCCGCGGATCGGCACGTCGAAGAGGGCCCAGGCCAGGGTCAGGGAGCCGGCCGCCGCACCCGACGCCACCAGCAGGTAGGGGAGCGTCTTGCCGAGCAGCAGCTCGATCGCCTCGACCGGCGTGGCGCGCAGCGACTCCATCGTGCCGCGCTCCTTCTCCCGCACCACCGCCAGGGCGGTGGCGATCACCGAGGTGACCATGAGGATGAAGGCCACCAGGCCCGGGACGAGGAAGCGGGACGACTCGAGGTCGGGGTTGTACCACACCAGAGGCACCGCCGAGATCGGTGCCGCAACGCGGACGTCGATCAGCCGCGGCGCGACGGCGGCGACGATCTGCCGCGCATAGCCCAGGATCGTGTTGGCGGACTGGGAGTCGGAGCCGTCGAGGACGAACTGGAGGGTCGTCGGCCGGCGCCCGGCGACGTCGCCGCCGAGCTCGGCGGGAATCACCAGCGCCGCCTGGACGCGCCCGGCATCGAACAGGGCGTCGAGCGCCCGGGTGTCGTCGGGGTGCGCCACGGCGTCGAAGTAGCCGCTTTCGAGGAACGCCTGAGCCACCTGGCGCGAGGCGCTGGTGCGGGACAGGTCGACGATCGCCAGCCGGATGTCCCGAACGTCGAAGCTCAGCGCGTAGCCGTAGATGAGCAGCAGGATCACCGGCATGCCGAGCAGCGTCAAAGCGGTGCGCCAGTCGCGCTTGAGCTGCAGCAGCTCCTTGACGGTGATGGCGAGGATGCGGCGGATCATCCGGTCCTCCTCGCCTCGGCGTCCCGGATGACGCGGATGAAGACGTCTTCGAGGGACGGCTCGATGGTACGGGCGGCAACCGGGGCGAAGCCGGCCGCGGCGAGGCCGCTCTCGACGTCGCGCGCCAGTGCCGGGTCGGCGACGACGGCGTGCAGCCGATCGCCGAAGAGCGCGGCGTCCGAGATCCCGGGCAGCGCCTCGAGGCTGGCGAGCGCCTGGGGAGCGCGGGCGCACTCGACCTCGAGCACCGCGCCGGAGGAGACCATCCGCTTGAGCGCCGGCACGGAGTCGAGCGCCAGCAGCTTGCCGGCGTGCATCAACGCCACCCGGTGGCAGCGCTCGGCCTCGTCCATGTAGTGGGTGGTCACGAAGACCGTGGTGCCGCGTGCCGCGAGGTCGTCGATGAGGTCCCAGAACGCCCGCCGCGCCTCGGGGTCGACGCCGCCGGTCGGCTCGTCGAGGAAGACGGCCGGCGGCTCGTGGAGGAGGGCGCAGGCCAGGGCGAGGCGCTGGCGGTAGCCGCCGGGGAGATCGCGCACCAGCGTCCTGCGCCGGCGCTCGAGCCCGCCGATCTCGTAGGCCCAGGGCAGCCGTTCCTCGAACCGGCGTCCCCACAGCCGGTAGGTCCCGGCCCAGAAGCGCAGGTTCTCGTCCACCGTGAGGTCGTTGTAGAGCGAGAACCGCTGCGACATGTAGCCGATCCGGGTCTTGATCTCCTGCGCCTGCGTGGCGACGTCGTAGCCGGCCACCCGGGCGCTGCCTCCGCTCGGCTCGAGCAGGCCGCAGAGAATCCGGATCGTGGTCGTCTTGCCGGCGCCGTTGGAGCCGAGGAAGCCGAAGATCTCGCCCGCGGCGACCTCGAACGAGACGTGGTCGACGGCGGTGAAGTCGCCGAACGTGCGGGTCAGCTCGCGGGCCGTCACCACCGGCCCGGCGGGGGCGCGCACGGCGGCGGCCGTGCTCACCGTCCGACCGCCCGATCGAGGGTCGCGGCGGCGATCCACGCCGTCGCGCGGCTGCGGATCCGGGCCAGCTCGGCATCCGCCAGGTCGGCCTGGGCGTCGAGGATCTCCTGGATGGGCGCCAGCCCCGCCGCGTAGCGCTCCCGCGAGGCCTGCTCGCGGGACTCCGCGGCGGCGCGCGCCGCGTCGGCCGCCGGCACCGCGTCGAACGCCGCCTGCAGCCGCAACCGCGCGCTCTCGACCGCGAGCCGGGCCCGGCGGGCGAGCTCGTCGCGGTCGGCGGCGGCCGCCTCGCGCCCCGCGCGAACGGCGGCGGTGCTCGACCGCACCCGATCGCCGTCGAACACCGTCCAGGCGGCCGTCAGGCCGACGCTCCAGGAGTCGTTCCAGGCGTCCGCGAGCGGCAGGTAGCGCTGGTTGGGACGCGACAGGTCCCACAGCGCCTGCAGGCCGACCGTCGGCCGCCGGCCGGCGTCGACCGCCCTCTCGCGGGCGGCCAGGGAGGCGATCCGGGCGTCGGCCAGCCGCAGGTCCGGCCGGTCCTCCAGGGCCTGACGGACCAGTGCGGAGAGCGGCGCGGGCGGTGGGGGCAGCGCGGTGGCGCCGGCGTCGCCGAGCTCGAGGGTCGTGCCCGGGTCGAGGCCGAGCAGCGAGCGCAGGGCGGCGAGAGCATCGTCCCGGTCGGCGGCAGCCTGGACGACGTCGACCCGCGCGGCCGCGGCCCGTGCCGCGGCGCCGAGCAGGTCGGCGTCGACCGCCATGCCGGCGGCGCGCAGCGCCTGCGCGTCCTCGTGGAGGCGGCCGGCGCGGACCTCCTGCGCCTCGGCCGCGTGCAGCGCCGCTTCGGCGGCGGCGGCCTGCCAGTAGCCCGCACGAGCCGCGTAGCGCAGCTCCGACGTGGTCAGGTCGCGGGCGCGGACGGCGGCCTCGAGGTCGTGGCGCGCCGCCGCGCGGCCGGCGCCGATCGCGCCGCCGGCGTAGAGCGGCTGCGTCAGGGCGAGGTTGGCATCGTAGGCGGTCTCGATGTTGGGGAAGATCACCCGCGGCGGAGCCCCCGGCCCGTCGAGCGGGGCGGAGAACTCGGGTACGGCGCTGCGCTGGGAAAGGAGCGCCGCCGTCGTCACCGTCGGCAGGCGCGCCGCGTCGGCGGCGGCGACCGCCGACTCGGCGCCGGCGCGGCGGGCGTTCGCCGCCGTGACCCGGGCGGAAGCCTCGAGGGCCAGCCGGGCGGCGGTGTCGGCGTCGAGACGGAGCGTCTCGGCCGCCACTGCGGGAGCGGTGATCAGCAGGGCCGCGAGCAGCGGCCGAGAGAGACGACGGGTCGTGGTGGTCATGGTGCCTCCGGAGTCGCCGCCGTCGCGGTCGACCGGGTGAGATAGAGGAACGCGTCCTCGAGGCCGGGTCGGATGGTCCGGACCTCGGCCTCGATTCCAGCGGCGGCCAGCGCGCCGCCTACGGTCGCGGCCGCCTCGCCGCCGCCCTCGAGGCGCGCATGGAGGGTGGTCCCGAAGACGGCGACGTCGACCACCGCCGGATGGGACTCGAGCGCCGCGGTGGCCGCCGCGCGCTCGCCGGCGGTCACCTCGACCACCGTGCCGGGCAAGAGCGCGGGCACGTCCGCCGGGCGTCGGTCGGCGAGCACGCGGCCCTCGTGCATCAGCACGACCCGGGTGCAGCGCTCGGCCTCGTCGAGGTAGGGGGTCGCCACCAGCAGGGTGAGGCCGTCGCCGACGAGCTCCGCGAGCAGGCGCCAGAACTCGCGTCGCGTCACCGGGTCGACGCCGGTCGTGGGCTCGTCGAGGAGCAGCATCGGGGGCGAGTGGATCAGCGTGCAGGCAAGCGCCAGCTTCTGCCGCATGCCGCCGGACAGCCGATCGACGATGCGGCGGCGAAACTCCCCCAGACCGACCAGCTCGAGAAGCCGCGAGCGCCGCTCCCGCCACCCTTTCACCCCGTACATCAGGGCGAAGAACCGCACGTTCTCGTCGACCGTCAGGTCGCCGTACAGCGCGAAGCGCTGCGCCAGATAGCCGAGCCGGTGGTGCAGGGCCCGTCTGCCGGCCCAGCAGTCGGCGCCCATCGCCCGGGCGGTGCCGCCGGAGGCCCGCTGCAGGCCGGCGAGGACGCGCAGGGTCGAGGTCTTGCCGGCGCCGTCGGGGCCAATGAGCCCCACGACCTCGCCGGCGCGGACCTCGAGCGAGATGCCGCGCACCGCCTCGGTGGCGCCGTAGCGCACCACGAGGTCGCGGGCCGCGACGAGGGGCGGGTCGCTCACCGGGCGCCCTCCGCCACGGCCTGACGCCCGAAGTAGGCGTCGGCCGGCATGCCGGGCTTGAACACGCCGTCGGGGTTGGCCAGCGCGATCTTGACGCGGAACACCAGCTTGGCCCGCTCTTCCGGGGTCTGGACGTTCTTGGGCGTGAACTCGGCGACGTCGGCCACGAACGAGACCTTGCCCGCGAACGGCTGGTCGTGGCCGTCGACGCGGACTTCCACGGCGTCGCCGAGGCGGACCCGCGACAGGCTGGGCTCGTCGATCCAGACGTTGAGCCACGGACGAGCGATCTCGGTCAGCACCGCCAGGGTCGCCCCGGGAGGCAGCACCTCGCCGGGCTCGGCCATCCGCTCCGTGAGCACTCCGTCGGTCGGCGCCAGCACCGTCGCATCGGTGATCCGCTGCTGGATCGCCGCCACGCGGGCGACCGCGCCGGCGTGCTGGGCGCGCGCGGCCTCGATCTCCTGGCGGCGGGGCCCGGCGATCAGCTTGTCGAGCTGGGCGCGGGCCGCCGCGACCGAGCGCTGGGCGACCTCGCGGCGGGTGCGGGCGTCGTCGCGCGCCTTTTCGGTCGCCGTGCCGCGGGTGGCGAGACCCTCGAGGCGGTCGAGGTCCCGCACCGCCGCGTCGAGCTCGGCCTGGGTCTTGGCGAGCTGGTCCTCGGCGGTCTGCACGTCCTCGCGGCGGGACCCGGCGAGGAGCAGGCGCAGCTGCGCGTCGGCGCCGTCGACCTGAGCGCGGGCCTGGGCGAGCTCGAGCTCGGCGTCGACCGCGTCGAACCGAGCCACCAGCGCGCCGGCGCGGACAGGGTCGCCTTCCTGGAGCGGCGCCTCCAGAAGGCGGCCGCCGATCCTGGCGGCGAGCCGCACCTCGGTAGCCTCGATGTGTCCCGAAGCGTGGATGGCGCCGCCGTCCGCGGCTCTCCGACAGCCGGCGCCGAGGCCGGCGACGACGAGGACCGCCAGGAGGATCCGTGTCTGGTTCCTTGCGTTCATTGAGCTTCCTCCGTGTCGCGCCGGGGCGCCTCTCCGCCGAGCGGATCGCCACCCTGAGCGGGGCGCTGCGGGTCGCCCTCGACATCGAGCGGCGGGGCGCTAGGCCCCGCTCCCACTCCCCGCCCTTCCTCGATACTCACCGATTCGCGACTCCGCGTCCTGGCGCAGCTCCTCGTCCGAGGAGCGATCCCGGAGCTCCTCGAGGAGGCGGATCGCCTCTTCGTAGCGCCCGTCGCTGGCCCACGCCCGAGCGGTCAGAAGGTCGGCTCGCTCGACCGCCCGTGTCACCCAGCCCGTGTCCTCCTCGCCCCGCGAGCTCTGCATCGAGCGCACCTCCTCGTCGTAGACCCTGCGTGCGGACTCGCGATCGCCGGCCTTCGAGTACAGCTCGACCAGCGTGACGGCGAGAGTCAGATCGGGGAAGCGGTCGAGGACTTTCCGCGCCAGATCGATCCCGGGCCGGATCGACTCGCCCGCGAAGAGGTAGGTGTGTGCCAGCTGGTTGTAGGCCCGCAGGAAGAGGGGATCGATCTTCAAGGTCTCCTGATAGGCGCGGCGAGCGCGGAGGACGAGCTCCGGCGTCGGCGCTCCCCGGGCCGGGATCTCCCCTCCACCGGCGTCGAATTGCCTGAGCAGGGCATCGCCGAGCAGAAACTGCGCCAGCGGGTTGCCGGGCTCGAGCGCAACGGCCCGCTCGGCGAAGGGCAGGGCCTTCTCGTGGTCGCCCAGTCGCAGGGCGGCCGTGGCGCGACCCAGCAGGGCCGGAACGTACTGCGGCTCGACTGCCAGGGCCGCGGCAAAGAGCTCGTCACCTCGGACGATCCGGGGCGCCTCGCCAACCAGCAGCAGGTCGCCGAGGCGGCAGAGCACTTCCAGCTCGCCGATCGGCTCGGTCTCGGGCACCTCGCCGACCTGCAGCTCCTTGGTGGAGACGAATCGGTAGGAGAGATCCTCGAAGCCAATGGCCTTGCGCAGCTCCGCCTGGAGCTCTTCGAGGTTCATGCCGAAGGCCTGCGTCAGCGCGCTCTCGGATGACTCGCCCGCGGCGAGGAGGCGCAGGAAATCGTAGGTCCGCTCCCCGCGGTCGGGCTTGGCCTCGAGCAGGTAGCGAGTCAAGACCCAGGCCTGGGCACGGAAACCGCGGCTCGCTTCCGGGTCTCGGTAGGCCTCGGAGCCGTTCGTCACGCGAAGGACCTCCGACAAGCTCATCCAGGGTTCGTTTCTCAGATGCGAGGCCAGGCCCCGGTGCGCCAGCCCGAGCTTGGCTCTGCCCCTCTCGACCCTGAACGTCTCGAAGTACGCGGCCATCCCCTCGTTGAGCCACAGGGGGACTCCCGGGAAGTTGCTCCGCAGCAGATGGTGGACGTACTCGTGATAGATGATCGGGAACGGCTCTACCGCGCCGACGTTGGCGGCGATGAAGTTGCCGCGCCGGGGCAGACCCGTGAAGAAGCCCATCACTTCTCGCTCCGTTGCATACGAGCGAAAGGACTTCTCGCTGTTGAAGAGGTAGACCGCGGTCGGGTCGATCCCCTGGTCGGCCAGGGCCGGAAACACCCGCCCGGCGGCGGCGCGGAAGATCTCCAGCTCGTGAGCGATCGCCTTCGTCTTGCTCTTGCCCGCGTTGCTGAAGTAGGTGAAGCCCTCGGTCTCGAGCCGCAGCCAACCGGCCGTGTCGTTCCGGGCGGCCGCGGCCGGACCCGCCACCAGAAGCGAGCCCAGGGCCAGCAGCCCGGCCCACGCGACGCGGGTGCTCAGCATGGGAAGGCCGCCCGCCCCCGCCGCCTACCGCCGCGTGTAGGCGATCTCGACGACCCGCCAACCGAGGATCATCTTCTGCTCGGAGACGCCTTCCGAGACGGTCGGCGGCGCCGCGGGGTCCAGGTTTCGCTCGAGGCTCATGGCGTGATCCTCCTGGTGCGGATTCTTCTGCGCACAAGCCTACCCGAAGAGCGCGCGGTCGTGCCGATCGCCCTCTCCGGTCGGCGATCCGCCGGCGCCATCTCTCGGCCGCCCGGCGTAGCCGGACGAAGGGACAGGAACAGAGAGGGCCGGGGCCTGCTCGGCCCCGGCCCGGTAGTGAGAAGTGCGTCGCGATTTCGCGCCCGGTTCAGGGGCTAGTCACCGACCTGCTCCACCCAGTCCTTCATCGCCCCGTTCGAGCAGCCGAACTTCATGTGCCCTTGTCCCAGACCGGCCGCCACGACGATCTGCTCACAGGAGCAGCCACCGGTGTGCAGGGTCGTGAACGCGAACTTCGAGCCGTTCTGCGGCGGGGCCTGGTCGAACACCGTGTCGTCGTCGACGAGCGCCCAGCGGTTCGGCTTCAAGATCCCGGAAGTCGGCACCGATTCGGGAATCGCGGTGCTCGGGCAGAGGTCGTCGGCGTCGAGGACGTCGTCGTTGTCGTCATCCGGGTCGCAGACATCACCCTGGCCGTCGCCGTCGGCGTCCTCCTGACCCGGGTTGGGGTCGTCCGGGCAGTTGTCGGAGCCGGTGCAGCCGGAAGGTCCACCGCTCGGCGCGCCCGGATCGCAGACGCCGTCGCCATCGCCGTCAACCTGGGCGTCCGAGCAGCCATTGGCGTCCACCGGATCCCCGGGCGCGGTGTCGGGGCACAGGTCGTCATCGTCCGGCACTCCGTCGCCGTCGGCATCGGCTTCGCCGCAGGCGTCGAACTTGGCGGACGCGATGCGCACGGCCTTGCCGGCCGGGTTGTACATCCCTAAGAACCAGAAGGTGCAGTCGTCCACCGGATCGACGCCCATCTGGTTGTAGTCGCCGTAGCGGCTGGAGTTGTTGGACGCGCCGCCGGTCGCCATCTCGGTCTCCGGCACCGTCATCACGTTCAGCGGGTCGGATGCCAGGCGGCCGGTGTA
>Ga0224512_10001012_pt1 | contig 28023 bp, 26 predicted proteins | sample SF_May12_sed_USG_4_FD_169103 | JGI IMG/M metagenome (GOLD analysis project Ga0224512, IMG submission 169103) | Sediment microbial communities from San Francisco Bay, California, United States - SF_May12_sed_USGS_13 | ecosystem: Environmental > Aquatic > Marine > Sediment | place: USA... | reverse complement strand
TTATGTATTGGTGGGTCCGGTGACCCTTCCCTTGATCGCAGCGGTCTTCTTCGTAGGCCACCTCACTTTCGCCTCCTACGGCCAGCTGCGCGAGGCGCAAGAAGCCACCCTGCGGGGTTTCGTCAAAGCGCTGGAAGCCAAGGACCTCTACACCCGTGGCCACACCGAGAGAGTGGCCTACCTGTCGGAGCTGATCGGCACAGAGATGGAATACTCGGCCGATGGTCTTCAGCGATTGCGTTGGGCGGCGCTCATCCATGATGTCGGAAAGCTCGCCGTTCCGCGAGAGCTGATCTCGAAGAAGGGCCCGCTCGATCCGTCTGAGTATGAGGCGATGCAGGACCACGTGCATGCCGTCGAGGACATCCTCGCCCGGGTGGAGTTCCTACATCCCATCGTGGACATCGCCACCGCCCACCACGCCCACTATGACGGCGGAGGCTATAGCGGGAGCGCTCACACCGATGGCGAGCCGCCAACGGAGGAGGCATGCATTCTGGCAGTGGCGGACGCCTTTGACGCCATGACGAGCAATCGTTCCTACCGCAAGGCGCTCACCCAGGAGTATGCCTTCGGTGAGCTCAGAGCCAACGCTGGAACCCAGTTCGCACCCCACGTTGTCGAGGCGCTGGTGTCGTTGCTGGAACGTAGCGGCGAACGGTTCGGCTCAGTAGATCTCGATGACGAGGCCGAGGCCCGACGCCTAGCCGAAGGCGAAACGAACGTGTATCGCATCCATGGCTGAACTTTCCTTCGATCGGATCTCTCTAGCTGGCTGGACCGCCACCGCCGCAATCGGCACGATGTTCGCTGCCGCCAGCAGTGAGAGCCCCTGGACCATCGCGATCGGAGCGACGTTGCTGGCACTGGCACAACTGGTACGAGTTCCCACGCCTTCCGATGACTACCTGGATCTGGGCTTGGCCGTGGCGGCTGCGGTGCCATTGCTGGTTGATGAGGGCTTGGCTGTGGGAGCCATATACGCGCTCGGACTGCTGGCCGCGAGGCTCGTGGTGCTGGGACGGCGTGGCGGGGCAACCGACGGGTTCCTTGCCAATGCCCTCGCCCTTGCTCTGTACGGAATGGTCTTCCTTGTAGTTAGAGCGCGCTTGACCGCCGAGTCAGGCTTGAGCGAGGAATGGATCGCCCTGGCGGCCGTGCTGGCCGGAGGCGCAGCGTGGTTCGTGACTTCGTCGATTGTCAGGGCCGCGGGCCGCTACCAGCGAGAGCGCTTCGCCCTGCGCTACCTGTGGTTGTCAGGTTTAGAGGACTGGCCGGCCGTGGTTGGCCTCATATCGGCTGGAGCGTTGTTCGCGTTCGCCTTCCCCACGATGAGGTGGTGGGCAGTCCCGATGTCGGCCATGGCCTATGGCTTCAGCCATCTGGCATTCGTGCGGTACGCCGGTACCAGGCTCACATACGGACAAACGATTCGAGCTTTGGCCACGATTCCCGAGGTCGCCAAGTTGGCGCCCGAAGGTCACAGCACTCGCACCGCAGCCTTGGCGAGGGCCATCGGGCAGGATCTGGGATTGGGGCCGAACGATGTGACCGGGTTGGAATACGCCGCACTGATGCACGACATCGGTCGTATCACGCTCAACGAGCCGGCCATTCTCAAGGCCGGCTACACAGACCATGACATCGCCCGGTGGGGCGCAGAGATCATTTCCGAGGCCCCCTACTTGGATGACGTTGCTGAAGCCGTTCTTCAGCAACACAATCCGTATCGGCGCCCAGGGGAAGAGCACGACGAAACCCTGCCCATGGCATCGAAGGTGATAAGAGTGGCAAGCGCCTACGACCAGGCAGTCACGGAGATGGGTTTGATCGAGCTGGAGGCTGTGGAGCTACTCCACCGGGGAGCCGCATATGACTTCGACCCTCGCGTGGTCAGCTCGTTGCGCAGGGTTGTCGCTCGCCAAGGGCACATCGCCTACTAGCCGGGAGCCGCCGAGCCGGGCTTGCTGCTTCCAGCATGTCGGAACAGCCGCAGCGGCCGGCGCAGGTGGTCTTCAAGGAATAACCCGAGCCCCACCGCCAATAAGACGTCCCCCATCGAGAGCACCTGGCGCAAGAATGGCACGGGGATTACGTCTGCCAGGAATACCAGTCTGCTGTCGCTATCGAGCACGACGTGTTTGGCATCCAACGCCAGGTCGGTGCTATCTGCGCCGGCGATCACCGCTGCTTGCGGTAGAACCGGCATGCCGGCGTTGGCCCCGATGACGATGAAGTTCATCAATATGCCGAGGCCAGCGATCCACATGCCCACCTCTCGATGGTTGGCGAGCACGACAATCATCAGGAAGCCGAACGAAATGAGAATCAGAGTTACGGCGACTTCTTGCGACCACTCTTTGTCGGCTGGCAGAAGATTGGCGATGCCTTGCACTACTGCTCCGACGATCAACAGCCACCAAAGCCTCAAGTCGATCTGGGCGAACCTGGACAGCGAACCTCCGCGCAGAAGGGCGATGAGAACAGCTACCCCAAGGACCAACGCCACCCACAACATGCGCGCACCGTAACACCGCTGTGCCATGTTGGGGCACGAACCTGGCGGGCACCGGAAACTTCAGGGAACCTCGGTTTCAGCCGATAGGTAAAGGAGAATCGCTGCCCGGGGGACCGCGTGGACGAAACCCAGCATGAATTCAGTTCGCTCATCGAAGCCGTTGAGTTCAACTTGTCCGATGTTGCACCCGACACTCCGTCCGACGCTGAGGTTGACCCCGAGGAAGCTCTTGACCTCCAGGAAGAGATCGATTTCGGGCAGGGAGCTTCCGCCCTCAACGCCCTCGCCTCCGCGTGGTCGACATTTCGCCTTTACCCAGATCCCGCGAACCAACCAGCGTTCACACAAGCGCTGGGAATATTGGCAGAGCTAGAACCGCCAATATTTCTGCAGGTACGGGCTGGAAGTTTCGCAGTGGGGGTGCATGAGATCGAGGCCCGGCGCGGCGGGGTGGAACAGTTGGCCAAGCAGCTCTTTCTTCATGATGTCGACGAGGTAAGGATCGAATTTGTGCCAACTGCCGACGACCTGTGTGAGATCTTTCGCGCCCTGTCGCTCGAACCCGACGAGGCCTGGCAGCAAGGAGGGCTGTTGGAGATCGTGTCCGACATCGCCACCGTAACCCTGCGCCATCGAGGACTCCTCGGCGATCGTGACGGCGACGTTGGCGGCAGCAAGGATGATGTGGCGGCCAACCAGCGTGATAGCGAGCTGGCGGCCATGGTCGACGATGGTACGAATCCGACGGTCATGGCCGAGTATCTCAAGCAATCGGCACAAGATGATCCCGCTGCAGTGACTCGCCTATTCATCGAGGCGTACGAGGAGATCCATCAAGAGGTACCTGAAGGCGGAGGAGCGTCGTCCGATATCACCCTCGTCGAGATGTTCTCTCCTTATTGGGCTGGAGAGTTGGGACCGTCCCCGACGGGAACGTTTATGGACGTCTTCTTCATGCTGCCGCATGAATCCCAGGTGTTGATCATGGCGCAGTTCCTCGACTCAGCTGGCGACGGTGTCCACCGCATCTTCTTGGACCAGTTCTCGGGTGCCGAGCTGGCCGACCTGGCTTCCCATATGGACCAAGCTCGCCGCAAAGCGATGCTGGCCTACGCCCGGGATGCGGGCGATGTCCATGACGTCACGACCGAGGAATTGCTTGCTTTGCTTGAATCGGGTTCCAATGTCCGAGACAGACGACAAACTGCTTCGACCCATGTAGCAGAACTCCTTGCGACCCTTGATTCGGAGACCAACGACACTGCCCTGGCTCAAGAGATAAGAGAACAAGTTGACGTTTCGCGGCGTAGCGACCACGCGAGCGACGTGATGCGCGGGCTATTCGAGGTTGAGAACCGTGAGGAGCGCTTCAAGAGATTGCTGCGCGTGTGGACCGGGCACATCGCTCGCGAGGTTCGAAAGGGCGACTACCCCTCAGCCCTCAAGGCGCTGGAGACCGTCACGGTCGATCCGCCGTACGACGCAACCAATGAGCCGTCCGTTCAGGCAGCTGTCGGCCGGTTGGTCTCCCGTTCGCTGGTGCGAGATGTCTTGTCGGAGATGGGCAAGGGCAACGAGGAGGCAACGGCGTTCCTAATCGGTATCGGATCGACATCCATCAAGAAGCTTGTCGAGCAGCTGGCCGAAGAGGAAGACGGCACTATGCGACGCGCCCTCATCGACCTGCTCACCGTCATTGGGAAGAGAAACGTGGCGGCGCTCATGGCATCGTTGCGAGATCCCCGGTGGTATGTGGTGAGAAACGTGGCAACCGTGCTTGGCAAGACCGGGAACAGGGCGGCCGTCGCACCATTGACCAAAGCCTTGTCTCACGAAGACGCCAGAGTTCGCATTGAGGTGCTGCGAGCCCTGATGCCGTTAGCCCCGAATGAGTCGGCAAGGATGCTCGTTGATGCGCTGGCCGATCGCGAGAAGAGGGTGCGCCACGCCGCGGCCGCACTCATCAAGACCTCTCCCGCTCCCGAGCTCGACGCCATGTTGATCGAGGGCATGGAGGCGGGGGCAATGGACGACGACACAGTGGCTGGAGTGGCCGATGCCCTTGTTGAGCGGGGTAGCGAGGTTGGATTGCAGGGCTTGCGTGTGCTGGCGGATCGCAAGTTCGCGCTGAAGAAACACCAGCGGGCTGTTCGCAATGCAGCAAGAGCAGCTCTTGAGGAGGCGGCGGCATGACCGATCCCGCGCTCATCGGTTTCCTTGGCGCTTTGCGGCGGGTCATTCGCCAGATCGGGCTCTACCCAAAGGACCACCCGCTCACAGAGGAGGCCCTGGCAACGGCGTTGACCATCTTGAACGATGACGGCGAGCGGCGAGAAGAAGTGTTGATCAGCATCAGCGAGAGCGCCTTCTATCTCGATCGTGTTCTCCTTCCCCACGCTTCGCTTGAATTCGCCACTCTGGCGCACGAATTGGAGGCGCGCGAGGTCCAGTCGATCACGCTGGTGTCTCCAGTCTCAACCTCCGACCTGTTCGATTTTGGGGCCTTTGTGTCCGGCCAGTCCGACGATCTTCCGGCCGGGGGCACGATCCGACTCAATGAGCATCGCCTCACCGGCAGGTACGAGGGAATGTCAGCGCTGCGAATGTCCTATTCGGGCTCGCTGCAAACTCTGCGCACGGCATCGGATGCCATGGCTCGCGAGGGCGCATTCGATCTGGCGGCCATCATGGGATCGGTGGAAGGGTTGTTGGCCACCAGCATCGATGAGAGCGGCTCATCCTTGCTGCTGGCAACGGTCAAGAGCTACGACGAGTACACCTTCTACCACTCCATCAATGTCGCCATCCTCGCGCTGGCACTAGGTCGAATGGTCGGCCTGGAGGAGGACGAACTCGTCCCGATCGGTGCGGGAGCGCTGCTCCATGACATCGGCAAAGTGTCTGTCGATCCCAGAACGCTCAACCACCCTGGCAAGCTCGGCAAAGAGCAATGGGACGAGATCGCGGTGCACCCCCAGGAAGGGGCCCAGGCGATCATGGCAGCGGCGGGCCCCGGTCACGAGATCGCCGCCATGGTTGCGTTCGAGCACCATGTGCGACACGATGGCGGCGGCTACCCGCCCGCAACGCGAGGTCGACCTGCCCATGCCTTCAGCAGAATGGTCTCCGTCGTCGACGTCTACGACGCCCTTACCACGCGTCGCCGGTATCGCAGAGCTGAGACTCCTAACCACGCGCTCCACCTGATGTTGAGCGGAGCTGGTACGGCCCACGATCCGGACTTCGTCAAGGCTCTTATCCGCACGCTTGGTGTGTATCCGCCTGGCTCGATTCTCCGACTCGAGAATGGCCAGGTCGTCGTTGTGATTCGAGGTCACGATGAAGATCCCAGGCAGATGCATGCGGTCGTTGCCAAGGACGAGACCGGCGCCATCGTCGACCCCGAGCCTGTCCTCGTGGAGGTCAAGGATGTGGTGGAGCAGTTGTTGTCGGATCATGCAGGCGTAGAGCCTGCTTCATTCCTCGAGAACGAAGCCGTGGTAGCGCAGCTCCACCGTGAGTACCTTGGCAAGTCGGGCGTGGATGAGGAGCCCGAGGCGACGGACGTCGCTGCCTAGACGCAACTGGTCGTTTCGGTAGGCTCGGCGGGATGATCCGCCACGACAGCACGCCTCCCCGGGCCACGATCACTATCGATGATCCGGAGCGCCACAACCCGCTGTCGGCTACGGCCATGGCCGAGCTCGCCGCGACCATCGATCGCGCCGCGGCCGACCCCGCCGTCAGAGTGATCGTTGTAACCGGGGCAGGGGACAAGGCGTTCTCGGCTGGGGGCGATCTGGCCGGCGATTTCGTCGACGACCCGATGGGCCATCACGCCGATCGAGCCGCCCTGGCCGACGCTTTCCGCGCCCTGCGAAAGGCGGGGAAGCCAACCATCGCCAGGATCAATGGACATGCATTGGGCGGTGGGTTCGGCGTGGCAGTGGCCTGTGATATCGGCATTGCCGTTGACACCGCCGCGCTTGGGATGCCCGAGATAAACGTTGGACTGTGGCCGATGATGGTTATCGCCGTTGTGCAGCGAGCGATGCCGCACAAGGCGGCTTTGGAGCTGATGATGACCGGGCGTCGCCTGAGCGCAGATGAAGCCATGAGCCTGGGTTTGGTATCGCGCGTTGTGGAGTCGTCGGATCTTGACGCTGTCGTCGACGAGACCGTCGACGCTCTCTCCTCCAAGAGCAGCACAGTTCTGCAGATGGGTCGAGACGCTTTCTACGGCGCGCAGGACATGGATTTCGACGCTGCGCTCGACTACCTGCACAACGGGCTAACGGCGGTAGCGCTCACCGACGATGCTGCCGAGGGTGTCGCCGCCTTCTTGGAGAAGCGAGAGCCCAACTGGAGCGGGAGTTGAGCGCCGAGGTCAAAGCCGAGATGATGGCCAATGTGTGGGCGGTGCCAATCGAGGTGGGTCAATCTGTCGGAGAAGGCGAAACCCTGGTGGTGCTGGAGTCCATGAAGATGGAGATCCCGGTGAGGGCCCCTTCTGCAGGAGTAGTTTCCGCGGTGCGAGTCGTTCCACAGGATTCGGTGCAGCAGGGCGATGTCTTGGTGGTACTCGACTAGTTGAGATGACCTAGGAACAACTCCATGGTCTGCATCGAAGCGCCTCCGATCAGTTTCGCCACCAATTCGCCGTCGGCCGAAATCAGGAACGTCCCCGGCAATCCCAATATTGGGTAACGGTCCGAAACCTCGTTGGTCTCATCGAATGCGAGCGGGTAGGTGACCCCGATCTCCTCCGCAAAGCCCTTGGCACCACTCAGCGAGTCCTCGATCGCCACCCCGAGGAAGAGGATCTCGGGATGGGCGCCGGCCAGAGCGTCGATGGCGGGCATTTCCTCACGACAGGGGAAACACCACGAAGCCCACAGGTTGAGGAACACGGGGCGACCGTCGTTGGCGAGATGGTCCGACAACCGGTAGGACCCGCCGTCGAGAAGTTCGGCGTCGAAATCCGGAGCCAGTCCACTCTCCACGATTCCCGGCAGGTCGGCAGGCTCAGGAGCGGACTCGGCGGTGGAGGCGTCGTCGTTCGGGACAACCGAAACAACCGGCTGTGGCTCGCTCGACGTGACCCAAAGTACGACCGGTACCGCCATCAGCAGCAGGGCTACGACTATCGCGACGGGCAGCAAGCGTCTGCGGCTATCGATCGCCTCGGGCTCGATTGGTTCGGCCTGATCGCCCGGCCCTGGCTCCGGCGGCTGGGTTTCATCCATGGTGGTGTAACGCCTAGACAGCTGGCAGCGTTCCGTTACTCGGCGGCAGCCAGCTCGTTGAGAGCACTGCCGGCTTGGAACCAACCGATCTGATCATCAGCGAAAGAGTGAGCCACTTCGAAGTCGTCGGTTGAGCCGTCCTCGTGCTTCAAGATCACCCGCAATCTCCGATCTGGAGCCAATGAAGACAAGCCGGTGATCGATACCCGGTCCCGCTCCTGGATCTTGTCGTAGTCGAGGGAGTCGGTGAAGGTGAGAGGCAGAACGCCTTGCTTCTTCAGATTGGTTTCAGCGATCCGAGCGAAGGAGCGAGCCAGCACAGCCCTGCCACCAAGGTGTCGAGGCTCCATGGCGGCGTGCTCCCTACTCGAGCCTTCGCCGTAGTTCTCGTCGCCCACCGCGATCCAGCCCAGGCCTTCGCTCTTGTAGTGCCTCGCAACCCGGTTGAAGTCCTTGTAATCGCCATCGAGTAGGTCTAACCCCGAGCCGTGCTTGCCGGTGAACGCGTTCTCGGCCCCGATGAACAGGTTGTTGGAGATGTTGTCGAGATGGCCCCGGAAACGAAGCCAAGGGCCGGCCGGCGAGATGTGATCCGTCGTGCACTTGCCCTTGGCCTTTACCAGCACCGGGAGGTCTTCGAAGTCGGCCCCGTCCCAGGCATCGAACGGCTCCAACAAGGCGATGCGCTCCGAAGCCGGGTCGACCACCACCTCGACCGAGCTGCCGTCGGCGGCGGGTGGTATGTAGCCCGAGTCGCCGGGGTCGAAACCATGCGCGGGGAACTCATCGGCGACCGGCGGCTCCAGGCGCCAAGGTCCGTCATCGCCCTCTAGCTCATCGGTGAGAGGGTTGAAGTCGAGCCGTCCGGCCAACGCCATAGCCACCACCAGCTCGGGGCTCGCGATGAACGCGAGCGTTTCGGCGTTGCCATCGTTGCGGCGCGGGAAGTTGCGGTTGTACGAGGTGATGATCGAGTTGCGATCGCCCGGCGAGATGTCGTCGCGCTTCCATTGGCCGATACAGGGTCCGCAAGCGTTGGCCAGCACCGAGGCACCTATCTCCTCAAGCGATCGAAGCTGGCCATCGCGCTCGATAGTGGCCCGGATCTGTTCTGAACCGGGCGTTGCCATTAGCGGTGTCTTGATTTTGACGCCGTGGGCGATGGCCTGTTCGGCGACGTGGGCGGCTCGGCCCATGTCCTCGTATGAGCTGTTGGTGCACGAGCCGATGAGGGCATTGGATATGTTCATCGGATAGTCGTTGGCAGCGGCGTCGGCTCCGAGCTGGGAGATGGGACGCGCTAAATCGGGAGTGTGGGGTCCGACCACATGAGGCTCGAGGGTGTCGAGATCGATCTCGATGATGCGGTCGAAGAATCGCTCGGGGTCATCCGCCACTTCGGGGTCTGGGTTGAAGAACTCGGCGTGAGAATCCGCCAGATCGGCTACGTCGGCCCGCCCGGTCACCTTGAGGTAGTCGCGCATCCGCTCGTCGTAAGGGAAGATGGAGGTGGTGGCTCCGATCTCGGCCCCCATGTTGGTGATGGTGCCCTTGCCCGTAGCGCTGATCGACGCCGTCCCCGGACCGAAGTACTCGAGTATGGCTCCGGTACCGCCCTTCACGGTGAGCCCCTGAGCCACCTTCAAGATGACATCTTTCGATGAGGTCCAGCCCGAGATGGATCCGGTGAGGTGAACTCCGATCACCTTGGGGTAGCGCACCCCCCAGCCCAGGCCGGCCATGACATCGACAACATCGGCTCCACCCACCCCGATGGCGATCATGCCGAGGCCGCCAGCGTTGGGAGTGTGACTGTCGGTGCCGATCATCATCCCGCCAGGGAACGCATAGTTCTCGAGCAGCACCTGGTGGATGATGCCGGAGCCCGGCTTCCAGAAACCAACGCCATACTTCTCTGAAGCCGAGCGAAGGAATTCGTAGACCTCGTAGTTCTCGTCGAGGGCGGTCTCGAGATCGTTGGCGGCACCCTGATAGGCGCGGATCAGATGGTCGCAGTGAACGGTGCTGGGTACCGCGGTGTGTTTCCGCCCCGACACCATGAACTGGAGTAGCGCCATCTGGCCGGTGGCGTCCTGCATCGCCACTCGATCTGGCAAGAAGTAGGTGTATGTCTCGCCTCGTTCCAGCTGCGGAGTGGTGGGGTCTTGGAGGTGGGCGTGGAGGATCTTCTCAACCAAAGTCACCGGTCGTCCGTAACGTTCGCGAGCCGCAGTTACCGCAGCCGGGTACTTGTCGTAGACGCCTTTTACGAAGGCCGGGTTGAGGAAATCCATTATTTGACCGCCTTGCTCGTCAGATTCCATCGTACGGCGTTGGCTGCGTTCGGCAGGCGTAACCGGCGTCCTCGTCCCGCCGCCGAGCGGGTACGGTGTTGTGATGGTCGACCGTCAAGAATTGGAGGCAGCGGTAGGCGCCGTCCTCGACCCGGACCTCCACCTCAGCCTTGATGAGCTGGGTGCCGTCCGGCGCATCACGACGTCCGATGATGTCGTCGATATTGAGGTATCGCTCGCGTTCGAAGCATCTCCGCTCGCTGCCGAGCTCGAAGCTACGGTGGCTGCAGCTGTTGCCAGCGTGGCAGGCGCTCCACCTTCTTCCGTGAGCGTTGTGCCGTTGACCGCCGACGAGCGTGCCGCGTTGGCCGTCAAGTTGAAGCCCGATTCGATCATCGGGAGCGCCGGGTCCACCAGGGTGGTAGCGGTGTCGAGCGGCAAGGGGGGAGTTGGGAAGTCGTCTGTCACAACTAATCTGGCGGTTGCTCTCACCGCATCCGGCCACAGCGCTGCGGTGATCGACGCCGATGTGTGGGGATTCTCCATCCCCAAGATGCTCGGCATAGACGCCAAGCCGAGGGTGTGGGGCGAGATGTTGGTCCCGCCCATCGGTCATGGGGTTCGAGCGATCTCGATGGACTATTTCATCGAACAAGATCAAGCGGTCATCTGGCGCGGCCCGATGCTGCATAAAGCGCTCGAGCAGTTTCTGACCGATGTCCTGTGGGGTTCGCCCGAGTTCTTGCTCATCGACATGCCCCCTGGCACGGGAGACGTTGCCATCTCGATCTCTCAGTTCGTTCCGCGCGCTTTGGCGCTGATCGTTACCACTCCTCAGATAACAGCCCAGAGAGTTGCCAAGAGGGCAGCCCTCATGGCGGCCAAGGTGGATCAAGAGGTGATAGGCGTCGTGGAGAACATGTCGTGGTTCACCGCAGACGATGGCAAGCGCTACACGTTGTTCGGGGAAGGCGGGGGAGCGGCCCTTGCCCAAGAAGTCGGAGCCGACCTGCTTGGGCAGATCCCGCTCGTACCGGCCATGAGAGAGGGCGCCGACGCTGGTGTCCCCATCGTGGTCTCGGATCCTGAAGGCGAGGCGGCCGCGGCGTTTCGCTCCATCGCCGCCGAGTTAGTTGTCCGCCGCCCGAGGGTGCGAACCCATCCCGACCTCAAGGTGGGGTAGTCGCGGTAACCGCCCAATGCGCCGGGCCGTACGATGGGCCGGCGTCGAGGGATTCTTTCGGTGGCACCGGCGCTGAGCGAACGAACACGGAGACAGATGATGAGATTGCGAATAGGGGTTAGCGAGGCAACCAAGGAGCTCGACATCGAGGTTGCGGACTCCGACGCCGTTATCGCGGCTTACGAGAAGGCGGCGGAAGATGGAGCAGGGATGTTTTGGATCGAGGAGTCTGCGGGGGAACGCCTTGGCATAGTCACCGACAAGATCCTCTACTTCGCAGTGGATGCGGCATCACGGTCAGGGGTCGGTTTCGGTCCTGGAACTGATTAACCGGCGACTGGCTAGACAGCGGTGCGGCGCCGCTCAGCCAACCAGCGCTTGCGGAGACGACGACGGTCGTCTTCGGCGTAGCCACCCCAAACACCAGCTTCTTGGTTGGTTTCAAGGGCGTACATGAGGCACTCTTCCACCACTGGGCAGGTCTGGCAGGTGGTCTTGGCCTTCTCGATCTGATCCAGGGCAGCGCCACTGGTACCGACTGGGAAATAGGACTCCGGGTCGGTGTCCTTACAGGCGGCAAGGTCTCGCCATTCGAGTACGGGCATCATGATGGATAGTTCCTCCGGGGGGCCTGAATCCTTGTGAAATTCTTCACAAGGACGGTCAGAAAAAAGCCCCCAAGCAGCTCTTTCAGACCTAAATGGTAAGGGGGCGTACCGGCGTATCACAGGACTATTTCTGAGAAGTTTTTCGCGCTCTGTACTCTGGCGGCCATGACAATCGCTGAAGAATTCGCCGCGGAGCTCAAGGACGCCATGAGATCTCGCGATCGCGCCCGATCGGATGTGGTCCGCAATGTCGAGACCGAGGTGGCTCGCGCCAGGAGCGAACCCGGGTTCTCTGGGGAAGTTGACGATGAGCTCTATCGAAGTGTGATATCTGCCTACGTCAAGAAGATGGACAAGGCACGCCAGGAGTTCGTTGCGGCAGGCGAGCGCGGTGCCGAACAGGCCGAAAAGTTGGGGTACGAAGTGGACTATCTAGCTCGCTGGCTTCCTGAATCTCTGTCGGAGGAGGAGACGCTTGCGATGGTGAGGGACGCCATCGCCGCCTCGGGGGCGTCGGATCCGAAGGAGGCGGGCAAGGTGGTCGGACACATCATGAAGTCGAGCACAGAAGGCCTCGACGGCGGTTTGGTCAACCGGCTGGTTCGCCAAGAGCTGGGGGAGTGAGCCTCCCCAAATACGAGCCGATGTTGGCCACGCTGTGGCCGCAAGCTTTTGACGATCCGGAATGGCTGTTCGAGCTGAAGTTGGACGGCTTCCGCACCCTCCTGTACTGGGACGGCCACGCTGTGGAGCTTCGCAGTCGTAGCGGAAGAGATGTCACCGCCCTCTACCCGGAACTAGCCATATTCAGCGCGGAGTCGCCGCTAGTTGTCGACGGCGAGATCGTTGTCCTGGATGCCGAGGGAGCGTCACGCTTCGAGTTGATGCAGCAACGAACCTCGGTGCCGGCGCAGGGAAGTTCCGTGCTGGTCGAGTTCCCTGTCCGATTCGTCGCGTTCGATCTCCTTTATCGAGGCGAGGACATCACGGCGCTTCCTACCGAAGACCGGGTGGCGCGTTTGGCTCAGCTCGCAATGACGGATCCCTTCGAGAAGAGCGAGGTGACGCCGGAGCTGGGAACTCGTGTCTGGAGCGAGGTGGAACGCAAGGGGCTGGAGGGGATCGTTGCCAAGCGTTTGGGCCGGCCCTACACATCGGGGCGGCGTTCGGACAGCTGGCGCAAGATCCCGCGGGTGGCACGGATGAGGGCTGTCGTCGGTGGCTACACACCGGGCCAAGGAGGAAGAGCTTCGAGCTTCGGGTCGTTGCTGATCGGTCTCAACTCGCCGTCCGGGTTGCGCTTGGTGGGAGCGGTGGGCACCGGATTCAGCGATCGGGACCTGGATGCCATTCGAGCGGCTGTCGACGAGATGGAGACGTCCGATTGCCCGTTCGTTTCCGAGCCCGAGCTGCCGAGAGAGGCCAAGTGGGTTCATCCGCAGCTAGTGGCCATGGTGGGTTACAAGGAGTGGACCAGCCACGGCAAGGTGCGGGCGCCACGCTTCATCGGTTTCACCGGAGACGATCCTGACTCGGTGACGTGGGAATCCGAGGGCCCCGGTTCGGGGCACTAGCTACCCCAGAAGAGTTCTAGTGGTGCTTCAGATTCGAGCGGCTGCGGCCGAAGTACATCGAATATGACACTCCTCGCCGTTGCTCAATCTCTGGCCATTGCCCTCACGATCTCTCTGGTGTGGGTCAGCGTGCAGGTGGTCGAAGCGCTGGCGGCGCAGGAGGTCTTCGAGGTCGACGAGGCTGCTCAGCTGCCGGTTTCATAGGCCAGTCTCTCAGGCCAACCTCGCGGCGAATCCCTAAGAAACAGCCCGCTTCTGTTTCGTCGCCTCGACTGAGGCCTTCAATGCGTCCATCAGGTCTACAACGCCTGTGGGCTGTGGCGACTCGGGAGTGATCACCTCGGCACCATCCAACTTGGCCTGGGCCATCTCCTGCACGGCTTCCCTCGAGGCGTCCTGCCATTCCGTTGGGTCGTAGGGCGAGGTGAGGTTGTCGATGATCATCTCTGCCATCTTGCGTTCTTCCTTCGACACTTTGACCTCTTCCTCGAGTTCCTCGAACTGCGGTTCACGGATCTCGTCCGGCCAGAACATGGTCTCCATGATGATGACGTCTTCATCGGCGCGCAGCGTTGCGGCGTATTCGCGCTCGCGTATGGCAACCCGTGCCAATCCCACCATGCCCTTTTCCCGCAGGGCTTCCGTCAGGATCTTGTAAGCCTTGACGCCGGTCTTCTCCGGAGCGAGGTAGTACGACTGGCGGTAGTAAATGGGGTCGATCTCCTCCTGGTTAACGAACTGCACAACGTCGACGGTGCCTGCTATCCCTTTGCCGATCGCCTCTAGCTCCTCATCGGTGAAGATCACAAAGCGGCCCTTGTCGACTTCGAAGCCCTTCACGATGTTTTCGAACGGCACCTCTTCGCCGTCTCTCTCGGCGACCCGCTTGTACTTGATGAAGCTGTTGTCTGAGTCCCGTAGCTGACGGAACTTGGGGCGCTTGCTGTCCGTGGCGCTGTAAAGGCCCACCGGGATGGTGACCAACCCGAAAGAGATGGCACCTTTCCATATGGCTCGTGGCATGTGGAGTCCTTGAGTGAGTTCGCGAAAAACGCAGTTTAGAGGTTCTGAACTAGTCGGCACCATGGCAAGCCATTGCCGACGAACCTGCCGTCCGGGTGCGCAAAACAGAAGCGGTACCATCTCCGTCCCGCCCTCGTAGCTCAGGGGATTAGAGCACCGGCCTCCGGAGCCGGGTGCGCAGGTTCGAATCCTGCCGGGGGCACGAAGGGAACTCCGTGCTTGACAGTTACCCGGCGAGCATTTGCCCGCCTTGACCCGCGAGCTGAGCCTTTCGAGCTCTGTTCGAGTTCGACGGCCCCGCCATCGAGTCGGCCTGCGGCCGACGCTCTTTGGTACCTGTCGGGGGCACGCCTCTTCCCTTCTCCCGCTTGCGGGGGAAGTACCTCGGGCCGAAGGCCCGAGGGGATGGGGGAGCGGACTCTTCGGGGCCCATAACGCGTCGGATGTCATGCACATCAGCTCCCCCTCGCCTCCACGCCCTTCGGGCGCTCTGGCACCTCCCCACCCTTCGGGCGGTGGAGGGATTCGAAACGAGAAACGAGAAACGAGAAACGTCTCTAGTAACTGATAACTGACAGCTGATTTCTTACTCTTCCGCCATGTTCCCCGACGCCATCGTTGCCGCCATACGGAGCGCCCTGGACGCGGCCACCGCAGCAGGAGAACTCGGGTCGGTGGCTGTAGAGATCGAGGTCGAGCGGCCCCGCGAGCGTGAGCACGGCGACTGGGCGTCCAACGTCTCGCTGGCGGCCGCCAAGGACGCTGGCAAGGCGCCGCGAGAGGTTGCCGAGATCATCCTGCGATACTTGCCCGACGTCCCGCACCTCGCCGACACCGAGATCGCTGGCCCTGGGTTCATCAACTTCAGACTTAACGACTCGTGGCTCCACGACGTGGGTCGCCGCGTTGCCTCGGATCCCTCTTGGGGTCAGGTTGACGTGGGCGGCGGAGAACATGTGCTGGTGGAATACGTCTCGTCGAACCCCACCGGTCCGCTCCATATCGGGCACTTGCGTGGTGGAGTGCTGGGCGACGCTCTGTCCAACCTGATGCGGTTCACAGGCTTCGTGGTGACTCGGGAGTACTACTTCAACGACGCCGGCGGGCAGATGGACCGCTACGCCGCCAGCTTCTTGGCCCGCTATGCCCAGGCGTCGGGTGAGAAGAGAGAGGTTGCCGAGGACGGTTATCAGGGCGAGTACCTGGCCGGATGGGCTCGAGAGTTGTTCGATGCCAAGGGTCCCGATGTAGCAGAGCCAGAGGCGGTCGCATGGGGGGTGGAGCGTGCCATGGCGGACATTCGCCAGACGCTCGAGTTGGCAGGCATCGAATTCGATTCGTGGGTGTCTGAAGCTCAGATCCATGAGAAGGGCGAGGTGGATGCTGCCCTCAACGCCATGCGAGAGAGAGGGCATGTCTACGACGAGGAAGGCGCAACTTGGTTCAGGGCGACGGAGTTCGGTGATGAGAAGGATCGTGTCCTGGTTAAGTCGGACGGGGCCTTTACCTACGTGATGCCCGATATCGCCTACCACTGGGACAAATTCGAGCGAGGCAACACGACGCTGATCAACATCTGGGGCGCCGATCACCATGGCTACATCCCGCGCGTGAAGGCGGGCATAGAGGCAGCCGGGTACGACCCCGACCAGCTCGAGGTGATCGTCACCCAGTTAGTCACCCTCACCAGAGCGGGAGAGCCCGTCAAGATGTCAACCAGGGCGGGGGAGTTCGTCACCTTCCGGGAGGTGTTGGACGAGGTGGGTCCGGACGGGGCTCGCTACCACCTCCTGGCTTACTCCCCTGATACCGCCATCACCTTCGACCTGGAGGAAGCCAAGCGTCAGAGCATGGAGAATCCGGTGTACTACCTCCAGTACGCCCACGCCAGGATGCGGAGCCTGGAGCGCTTCGCCGCCGCCGAGAACGAGGACCGTGGCGACATCGCCGATGCCGACTTCGAGCTGCTCACCCATCCCTCGGAGCTGGATCTGCTGCGCCAGATCGATCGACTGGGCGAGGAGGCTGCCGAATCGGCGCGGCGTCGCGCACCCCATCGGTTGTGTGGCTACGGCTACGAGCTGGCCAGCGCATTCCACAAGTTCTATTCGGACGTCCGCATCATTGGCGAGCAGGATGGTGAAGCCATTCCTCCCGAGTTGACCAGAGCCCGGCTGTGGCTGGTCGAGGTGGCCAAGAACACCTTGATCTCGGTACTCGGCATATTGGGGATCTCTGCACCGGACGAGATGTGAGAGGACGTTTCTCGTTTTCGTTTCTAGTTCCTCGAACGAGCAACGAGTAACGAGTAACGGGTTCGAGGGAAGCTGGAAGCTTCTCTCCTACCCTCCGGCTCATGAGCGAAGTAGGTATAGGCATCTTGGGAGCGGGCACGGTCGGTGGGCCGGTTATCAAGCGGCTCATCAACGACCATGATGCTCTCGAAGCGAAAACCGGCCTCTCGCTGACCATCCACAAGATCGGCGTGCGCGACGCCGCCAAGCAAAGAGACGTCGAGATCCCCGAAGGCCTGCTCACCACCGACTTGAACGAAGTCGTGTCCCACCCCGACGTTCAGCTCGTGGTGGAGGTGATGGGTGGTACCGACCCCGCAGGCGAGATGGTGCTCGGCGCGCTGCGCGCCGGCAAGCCCGTGGTTACTGCCAACAAGGAGTTGGTGGCCTCAAAAGGCCCCGAGCTGATCGCCGCCGCCGAACAGGCCGGCGTCCCACTTCTTTTCGAGGCTGCGGTGGGGGGCGGCATACCCATCATCAGACCGCTGTCGGAGACGCTGGCTGGTGAACCCATCAACCGAGTGCTCGGCATTGTTAACGGGACAACCAACTTCATCTTGAGCAGGATGGCCGACGCTGGGCAGTCGTACGAAGAGGCCCTGGCCGAGGCCCAGCAGATGGGTTTCGCCGAGCCCGACCCAAGCGCCGACGTGTCCGGAGCGGACGCCGCCTCCAAGGCCTGCATCTTGGCCAGCCTCGCCTTTGGGACCTGGATCCCGGTCAGCTCTGTTTACCGGGAAGGGATCGAGCGCATAACACAGGTCGATATCGATTTCGCGGAAGACCTTGGCTACGTGGTGAAGCTGCTGGCAGTTGGGCAAAGAACGGAGGCGGGCATCAGCGTTCGAGTCCATCCGGCGATGGTGCGCATCGATCACCCGTTGGCAGCCATCCGAGGCGCCACCAACGCCATCTTCATCGAGGGTCCCTCGGTTGGAGAGTTGCTTTTCGCCGGTCCTGGAGCAGGGGGGGAGCCAACCGCCACTGCGGTCTTGGGAGACGTAATCGATGCCGCACGCGAGATCTTGGCCGGAGCCCAAGTTTCCCCGAGAGTGCGACTGGCACCGGGTGATGTGCTGGACTTCGGTGAGGTCGCCACCAAGTGGTACATCCGCCTCGATGTGGCGGACGAGCCTGGGGTACTAGCTCAGATAGCCAGCGCCTTCGGCACTGCCGAGGTGAGCATCAAATCGGTATGGCAGGAGGGCCAGGGTGACGAGGCAACCCTGTTGGTCGTTACTCACTCCGCCGCCGAGGCCAAGCAGCGCAAGGCTGTCGAGTCGTTGGAGGGGTTCGACGTGGTTCGCCGAGTGCAATCGATCATCCGAGTAGAGAGCGACGAGGTGTGAATCGTCCCTGGCCCGGAGTGATCGACGCCTATCGCGACCGGCTCAGCGTGTCCGACTCAACCCCCGTGGTGACTCTGCTCGAGGGGAACACGCCGCTGGTTCCGGCCCCAGTTCTGAGCGGCGAACTGGGGCGCGACACCTACCTCAAGTTCGAAGGCCTAAACCCGACGGGATCGTTCAAGGACCGAGGCATGACGCTTGCGGTCTCCAAGGCGAAGGAGAGCGGTGCGCGGGCGGTGGCTTGCGCCTCGACCGGCAATACATCGGCCTCGGCGGCTGCCTACGCAGCGAGAGGCGGGCTGGATTGCATCGTTGTCCTTCCGGCGGGCAAGGTGGCCCGCGGCAAGCTGAGCCAGGCCCTCATGCACGGGGCCGCCATCGTGCCTGTCGACGGGAACTTCGACGACGCGTTGGCGGTGGTGATGGAGCTTTCATCATCGCACGACGTGGCTTTGGTGAACTCGGTGAACCCGTTCCGCATCGAGGGCCAACAGACCGCCGCCTGGGAGGTGGCCGAGGCGCTGGAGGGTCCGCCTGCGGTCCACGCTCTGCCCGTCGGCAACGCCGGCAACATCACTGCTTATTGGATGGGCTACCGAGCCGCCGGCCACGCTCCCCAGATGTGGGGCTTTCAGGCCGCGGGTGCGGCGCCCATCGTGCATGGAGAAGTGGTGGACGAACCGGACACCGTTGCCACGGCCATCCGTATCGGCAATCCGGTGTCGTGGAAGTCTGCCGAGGCCGCCCGCGATGAATCCGAAGGCCTGATCGAGGCGGTCACCGACGAGGAGATCCTCGAGGCATACCGGTTCGTAGCGGCGGGCGACGGCGTATTCGGAGAGCCAGCCAGTGCTGCGCCGGTCGCCGGATTGCTGAAGAACCGCGATCGGCTGCCGGACGGCCCGGTGGTGGTCACCATCACCGGCCACGGTCTCAAGGATCCCGATACCGCCCTTGGTGTAGCCCCAGAGTTGGAGCCGGTGGCTCCCACTCTCGACGCTGTTGTGTCCCGATTGGGCTGGTCTAGCTGACGGAATAGGGCGTCGGCGACCAGGGTTGTATCCCAAGCGAACCCGCGAAGCTTTGCTTCTGGGAGATCGCCAGGTAAAGTTCTTCCTGGACATCCTGTCCACCAATCCGGACCGCTGCGGCGGCACTGCGCGTGCCCCGATCCCCCGGAAGGTGAACCCACCGCTTCCAGCTGGGAGGCTTTTGTGAAGCTGTTTCTCGACACAGCCCATCTTGAGGACATCAAGACGGCCTCGGAATGGGGCATTCTCGATGGAATCACTACTAATCCCACCCTTGCCGCCAAGGAAGGGCTCGAATTCCACGACCTGGTAAAGGCCATTACCGACATCGTGCCGGGGCCCGTTTCGGCCGAAGTTGTGTCCCCCGATCCAGAGGAAATGGTTACCCAGGGCAAAGCCCTGCGGGAGATCGCCGACAACGTGATCATCAAGGTCCCGCTGACCAAGGCGGGCATCACCGCAGGCGCACGGCTCACCGACCTGGGGATGCCCATCAACGTGACTCTTGTATTCTCGCCAGCCCAGGCGATCCTGGCAGCTTCCATAGGTGCCACCTACGTTTCTCCCTTCCTGGGAAGGGTCGACGACATAGCCAACGATGGGATGGGCCTGTTGGGTGAGATCGTCGAGATCTATGCGGTGCAGGGCTACGACACTCAGGTGTTGGCAGCGTCCATGCGACACACCCAGCACGTTGTGGACTCGGCCCGAATCGGCGCAGACGTGGCGACGATGCCATTCGACGTGATGGAGAAGATGTTCAACCACCCCTTGACCGACATCGGCAACGAAAGATTCAACAAGGACTGGGAGGCCTACCAACAGGCCCTCCGCGACAAATAGGGAAACCATGAGCAGAGCAAAACTGCAAGGGCTGAAGCTCGACAAACTGCGGTCAATGGCCGCCGACCTTGGAGTGAATGAACATTCAACGCTCCAGAAGGCCAAGTTGATCGATGCCATTTTGGACTCGAAGGACTTCGACGCGTCCGAATTGAAGGTCGACGACGAGCCCGTCGCCAAGATCGTCACGAAAGACAACGGTCAGCGCACCGAAGCCGGTGGCCGAGACAAGGGCGCGGGCCCTGGCAACCGCCAGGGTGGCAGCCAGCGGAATCGTGGCCAAAGCAATCGCTACGGCAACAACCAGGGCAATCGCAGCCGCGGTCGCGGGACCAAGGACCGCCAAGAGGAAGATGTACAGCTCGAGGACCGTGAAGGGATCCTCGACATCCTGCCCGAGGGCTACGGCTTCCTTCGGGTTGACGGTTACTTGCCAGGAGACAAGGACGTCTACGTGGCGGCCAACCAGGTTCGCAAGTTCGGGCTCCGCAAGGGTGACATTGTCGCCGGTGGTATTCGGGGGGCCAGGGCCCAGGAGAAGTTCCCCGCTCTTACGTCCATCAACACCGTCAGCGGAATGAAGCCGGAGGAGGCCCGTAAGCGCAAGAAGTTCGCCGACCTCACACCTCTCTTCCCCGACATGCGCTTACCGCTGGAGGTGGAGGGTGAACCGGGCGGGATCATGGCTCGCATCATGGATCTCATATCCCCGATCGGCAAAGGACAGCGTGGGCTCATCGTCTCGCCGCCGAAGGCTGGCAAGACGACCGTTCTCAAGGAGATCGCCCACTCGGTTACGGCCAACAACCCAGAGTGCCACCTCATGGTGGTGCTGGTCGACGAGCGGCCAGAAGAGGTCACCGACATGCAGCGCTCGGTGAAGGGTGAGGTCATCTACTCCACCTTCGACCGACCGGCCGAGGAGCACACCCAGGTTTCCGAGCTTGCCATCGAGCGAGCCAAGCGGCTGGTGGAGTCGGGAACAGATGTGGTGATCCTTCTCGACTCCATCACCCGTCTGGCCAGAGCGCACAACCTGGCGACTCCGGCGTCTGGCCGAATCCTGTCGGGTGGCGTCGATTCCACGGCCCTCTATCCCCCCAAGCGCTTCTTCGGGGCGGCACGCAATATCGAAGAGGGTGGCAGTCTCACCATCATGGGTACTGCACTCATCGAGACCGGATCCCGAATGGACGAGGTGATCTTTGAGGAGTTCAAAGGCACAGGCAACATGGAGTTGCGCCTCGATCGCAAGCTCGCCGACAAGCGGATCTATCCGGCGATCGACATCGAGGGATCGGGAACACGCAAGGAAGAACTGCTGTTTACTAAAGCCGAGCTAACAGAGGTCTGGAAGTTGCGCAGGGTGCTCTTGGCTTTGGAGCCAGGCGCAGCTCTGGAGCTGCTGATAGACCGACTGAAGTCAACGAAATCCAATGCGGAATTCCTGGCCGAGGTGGCCAAGACAACCGGTACCGTTCCGGCCGCCGCAGATTCCTAGGAGCTAGATCGTGAAGACAGACATACACCCCGAGTACCAAGAGACCGCCGTCGTTTGCTCGTGCGGCAACAACTTCACAACCCGTTCGGTTGTGAGCGAGCTTCACGTTGAGCTGTGCAACGAGTGCCATCCGTTCTTCACCGGCAAACAGAAGCTGGTTGACTCGGGCGGGCGAGTCGAGCGATTCAACAAGCGCTACGGCAAGAAGAGCCTCATCTCAGATGAGCCCGCCCCGACCGCGACTCCCAAACCGCAAGCCTCTGCCGAACCGGAGGAGGACGAGGTTGACCCTGCCGGCGGAGACGAGTTGGCAGAGTCTGCTGCCACCGAAGAGCCAGCTGCGGCTGAAGCCGAAAGCTCCGAACAAGGCCCTGCTGAAGAAGAGGCCTAAATGAGCCGCGCCCCCGGGGCCACCGTGGGCGGGCAAGCCGTCATCGAAGGCGTGATGATGCGCGCCCCGGAGGGTTGGGCAGTCGCCGTTAGGCGCCCCGATGGAGTCATCGAGGCCGTATCTCACGAGCTGCCCAAACTCTTGGCTAGGTCGCGCTGGCGCAAGGTGCCGTTCGTCCGCGGCATGTTGGTGCTTGCCGAATCTCTTTCACTTGGTTTTCGGGCCCTGTCGTGGTCGGCTCAGAAAGCTGGCGAAGAAGAAGAAATGGAGATCGGTAGGTGGCACATCGCCGGTGCCATGGCGATCGGCCTGATCTTCTTCGTCGGCATCTTCATCATCGCCCCGCTGCTGCTGGCAGGCGCTGCCCAAGGCTTCCTGGGGGACTCCTCGATCGTGTTCAACCTCGTGGATGGCCTGATCCGGGTTGTGCTGTTCCTGGGATACATCTGGATCATCGGCCGCTCCAAAGAGATCGGGCGCGTCTTCGAGTATCACGGAGCAGAGCACAAGACCATCCACGCATACGAGGCGGGTGACCCACTCGAGGTGGACGCAATACAGAAGTACTCGCCCCGCCACCCTCGATGCGGAACGAATTTCTTGATGATCGTCATCCTCATCGCCTTGGTGATATTCACCTTCATCGGGCGCCCCAGAGTCGAGCTGCTCATCGCCAGTCGAATCGTCCTGATACCTGCCATCGCCGGCTTGTCTTACGAAATACTGAAGGCGGCAGCTACCAAGCAATGGCTGGCCGTCGCCTCTAAACCGGGGATCTGGTTGCAGAGGCTTACGACCCGTGAGCCAACCGGCGACCAAGTGGAGGTCGCCGTCGCCAGCCTGATCGCGGCCCTTGAGGACGAAGAGGTTGTGGCAGTCAAGGATCGCGGTCCGGTTGCCCCCGGCGCGCTGGCTGCGGAGTTCAGCTGATGGACGCCGTCCTCAGAGAACGCTTGGAAGAAATCGAGCGTGTTCATGCCGAAGGAGTGGCTCAGTTGTCCGATCCTGCCGTGCTTGGCAACCAGGAGTTGTACCGCGAGGTGGCTCGCCGCCACGCCGAGCTGCGTCCGGTGGTTGAGGCATTCCACGCGCACCAGGCGGCCACCCAAGAGAAGGCCGAAGCAGAACAGATGGTCCAAGCCGAGTCGGACGGTGAGATGTCGGAATACCTAAATGGCGTCATCGAGGCCAAGACCGTGGAGCTGGAGAAGCTCGACACCGAGTTACGCCGCCTTCTCATCCCAACCGACCCGAACGACTCAAGAGACGTGATCATGGAGCTGCGTGCCGCCACCGGAGGCGACGAGGCAGCCCTGTGGGCGGGCGATCTTTACCGCATGTATCAGCGCTACGCCGAGGGCAAAGGCTGGACGGTCGAGGCCATCAACACATCCCTTGCCGATGGCGGGGGTATCAAGGAGGCGACTTTCGCAGTGAAAGGAGACGGTGCCTATTCGCGGCTGAAGTACGAGGCCGGGCCCCACCGCGTGCAACGGGTACCCGAAACGGAGTCGGCGGGGCGCATCCACACCTCGATCGCCACCGTGGCTGTTTTGCCCGAGGTCGAAGCCGTCGATGTAGATGTGCATGAGAACGATCTCGAGATCGATGTGTTCCGATCGTCGGGTCCAGGAGGCCAGTCGGTGAACACCACAGACTCGGCGGTCCGCATCACCCACAAGCCGACCGGTCTCGTTGTCATCTGCCAGGACGAGAAGTCACAACTTCAGAACAAAGCCAAGGCATTGCGAGTGTTGCGGGCCCGGCTCTACCAACAGCAGCTCGACGAGCAATTGGGAGAGTTGGCCGAGAGCAGGCGTTCTCAGGTGGGAACAGGAGAGCGCAGCGAGAAGATTCGCACCTACAACTTCAAGGAGAACCGCGTTACCGACCATCGGGTTGGTCTAACCATCAAGCGACTTCCCGAGATCTTGGAGGGCGACCTCGACGGATTCCACGACGCGCTCATGGAGGACGAGGAGACGAAGCGGTTGTCGGAGGGAGTAACTAGTTCCTAGTTCCTAGTTGCTAGTTCCGAAGAGACGAGAGACGAGAAACGAGAAGCGATGCCTGACCTACCGGCCCATGAGCATCAGCGGCTGCTGATAGCGGCTGGCATGGAACGATCTCAGCTTGCTGCTGGCGGCGCCATTCCAGCTGATGTCCAAGAGCAATTCGATGCGCTTCTCGCCAAACGCCAGGCGGGCGTGCCATTGCAGTACCTGGAGGGGACCGTTCAATTCGGTCCCATCGAGTTGGCGGTTGACGAACGAGCGTTGATACCTCGCCCCGAGACCGAGGTGCTGTGGCAAGATGCCGTCAAGTCGCTTGGCGAGGCTGGTCCGGGAACGGTGATCGTCGACATGTGCACCGGGAGCGGCAATCTTGCGCTCGCCCTCAAGCACGCATTCCCGCAAGCGCGAGTCATCGGTACCGATACCAGTGAGTCGGCATTGGCTCTGGCCAGCGAGAATTCGCAGCGAACCGGGCTGGACGTCGAGTGGCTCAAAGGCGACCTGTTCGATGCCCTGCCGCAGCGGCTCAAGGGCCGTATCGACCTCCTGGTTTCGAACCCGCCATACGTGACCGAGGCTGAATTCGCGGGCCTCGACCCCGAGATTCGAGAGCACGAGCCACGAGAGGCATTGGTGGCCGGTGCCGCAGGCGCCGAGGTCCTGGCGCGCCTGGCCGACGAGGCGTTTTGGTGGCTGGGCATCGGCGGCTGGCTGTTCGCCGAGATCGGCGAGGCCCAGGGCACCGTCGCCGATGAACTGTTCGGCGCACTAGATCGAGAGATCCGCCAAGACCTGGCGGGCAAGGACCGCTATGTGGCAGCCCGCAAGGGCGCCAGCTGCTGTATCTAGCCACTAGCCAGAGGCTGCTAACGCGGCCGCACTACTACACCTTGCCACGACAATCGGTGAATCACCTAGAGGACTGATAGAACGCGGCGTCGTCGCGCGACGGGCGATTCCCTCACCTCCCCCACGAGGTGGGGGAGGCCGGGTGGGGGTGGCGACCGCTACCGCGAAATAGCATCGCGCTGGAATCTTCGGACGGGTTGACACCCTCCCCTCACCCCTCCCGCAAGCGGGAGGGGAAGAAGAGCAAGACGCGCAAAGGCCCGGTCTGTCGACCGGGCCTCGTGCGGTTCTAGATCTGCTGGTTACTACTCGGCTACGCGGTCCTTGAAGCCCTTGGCTGCCTTGAAAGCCGGGTACTTCTTGGCTGCGATCTGGATCTTCTCACCCGTTGCCGGGTTGCGACCTTCGCGTGCTTTGCGGTGGCGGCCCTCGAAGGTGCCAAAGCCGCTGATGGTGACGGATCGATCAGCGTCGAGCTCGACTGCGATGATTCCGTTGCCGGGCTTGGTTGAGAAGATGATGTCAACAATCTCCGCCGCCCGGGCTTGTGAGACGTCGGCCTTCTTGGCCAGCTTCTCTGCCATTTCCGTCTTGTTCATAACACTCCCGTGCTCACGCCCAAATGTGCGCCTGCACAACTGGGAACTGCCTTACGGCCAAAACTATAAGCATCTTTGAAGAAAATCACCCTATTTCACGGCGTTTTTCCCATTCTGCTAAGACTGTGTTGATGACGGATGAAACGGCACTCGAGGCACTGCGCCGCGGCGCCGTGGTGGGCGTCCCTACGGACACCGTCTACGGTCTGGCGGTCGACGCATATCGGCCGGACGGCGTAGCCGAGCTGCGGCGGCTCAAGGGGCGCTCATCGAGCCAACCCATCGCCCTCTTGGTGGCAACTCTCGACCAGGCTGAGTCGGTTTCACCTCTGGGAGAGCCAGCCAGGCGGCTGGCAGCAGAGCATTGGCCTGGTCCGTTGACGATCGTCTGCAGGCTTCACCCTGGACTCCCGAATTGGCTGGGCGATGCCGCCCGGGGAACGATCGGACTTCGCATGCCGAATCACCCGGTGCTTCTGGAGCTGCTCGAGTTGGCCGGTCCGCTGGCCGCCACCAGTGCCAATATGAGCGGTGAGCAGCCAACGCTGAACGCGGAGAGTGCCAAAGCGGTCTTCGGCGACGACGTGAGCGTTTACGTCGACGCGCCGGCTGGGGGCGTGGAGAGTTCAACGGTTGTTGATGTCACCACCGATCCGCCGACGGTGCTGCGCCCCGGTCCGATCACTATCTGAACGAGCGTCACACCACGTGGGCTTCCCCGCTTATGGCATATCCGTCGGAGAAGCGGCCTACCGACAACGGTGATAGGTCGAACGGGGGCTCTTTACCAATGGCCAGGTGTGCCAGGTAGTCGCCGATGACCGGCGCTTGTTGGAACCCGTGTCCCGAGAACCCAGTCGCATAGAGGAGGCCTTGAGGCGAACCGGCCGCGCCAACGATGGCGTTGTGATCTGGGCTCATTGCGTAATAGCCCCACCACCCAGGCTTGATAGGCAGCGTTTCGAGCAACGGAAGCCGCCGCATGGCGTCGGGCGCCAGCTCGTCGATTGTGGGCACTCGTCCGCCGAATAGGAGGCGGCTCCCCTCACGCTGGAAGTAGAAGCCCGATGCGAAATCGATGGTGAGCGGCAGCTCGTGGGGTAGCGAGTCCTCTTCATCTGTTAGCCACACATATCTCTTCTCCGGGGTAACCGGAAGCTCGAGGCCAAGCGGTGCGGTGAGCTGAGGGGACCAGACCCCAGCCGTGCACACCACCGTGGGCGCCGAGACGGTGCCCGAACGCGCTACGACCCCGCTAACGCGATCGTCAGTCGTTTCGATGGATTCCACCTCTGAACCCTGCACGATCGTTGCCCCCAGGGCTCGGGCCGCGGCGGCGTATGCCTGGGCAACCGTTTCTGGGGTGGCGTAGCCATCGATCGGACAGAAGGTTGCAGCTGCGACTTCGTCGAGGGCGAGCTGAGGGATGATCGCCAGCGCTTCGTCCGGGGTCAGCAGTTGTGATGGCACGCCGAGCCGATTCTGCAGCGTCAATGCATCCCGGAACGAGGGCAGTGCCTCCTCTGTCAACAGGAACAGATAGCCCCACTGCTTGTAGTCGATATCAACTCCGAACTGAGCGCCGAACGCCTCGTAGCGTCGGATGTTCTCGAGGGCCATGCGGATGTTGAGTTCGTCGGAGAACTGCGCACGGATTCCCCCGGCGGCCTTTGAGGTTGACCCGGCGGCGATGGTCTCTCGCTCGATGAGCACCGTGTTGGTGCATCCAGCCGCCGCTAGGTGGTACAGGACCGAGGTCCCCATCACCCCGCCACCGATGACGACGACCTCTGCGGTGGCGGGCAGCTCTGCCATAGAGAGTCGAGCCTACGGCTCTTCCATTAGATCGCATTCGGCCTTTGGTTTCGCGCCCGATGTCGAAAAGCCGACTGCGATCGGAGCTGCCGCCTTCGCCGGAGCGTCGTCGTGGCTCGGCCGCCGGCCTCGCCGTCCACCTACCACGTTGGCGCGTCGGACCCTTCGCTGCTGGGCTCCTGCTTCTGCTCGGCGCTAGCCTGCCTCGACCCGCCTAGGAGTATCGATGACAGACCTGCGCGCTCTTGAAGAGGTTGATCCTCAGGTTGCTCAGATCATCGCAGACGATGTCGAGCGACAGCGCACCCATATCCACTTGATCGCTTCGGAGAACTTCACCTCAGGTGCGGTGATGCAGGCCAGCGGCTCAGTGCTGACGAACAAGTACGCCGAGGGCTACCCGTCCAAGCGCTACTACGAGGGTTGCGAGAACATGGACGACATCGAGACGCTCGCCCAGGAGCGAGCCAAGTCGTTGTTCGGCGCCGAGTACGCCAACGTCCAGCCACACTCGGGGGCGCAGGCCAACATGGGCGCCTACTTCGCGTTGCTCGAGCCGGGCGACACAGTCCTTGGGATGAGCCTCGACCAAGGCGGCCACCTCACCCATGGCTCGCATGTCAATTTCTCTGGCAAGCTCTACAACTTCGTTGCCTATCCCATCGATGCCGACACCGAGCTGGTGGACATGGACGTGGTGCGCAAGCTGGCCATCGAACACAAGCCGAAGATGATCGTGGCTGGCTACTCGGCGTACTCGCGCATTCTTGACTGGGCTGAGTTCCGCGCCATTGCAGACGAGGTGGGAGCCATCCTCTTGGTGGACGCGGCTCACATAATCGGGCTCATCGCGGGTGGCGCCCATCCCAACCCTGTGCCGCATGCCCACA
>Ga0224512_10001011_pt1 | contig 28044 bp, 19 predicted proteins | sample SF_May12_sed_USG_4_FD_169103 | JGI IMG/M metagenome (GOLD analysis project Ga0224512, IMG submission 169103) | Sediment microbial communities from San Francisco Bay, California, United States - SF_May12_sed_USGS_13 | ecosystem: Environmental > Aquatic > Marine > Sediment | place: USA... | reverse complement strand
TACCGCACGCTCTTGCACCGGGTCCGCGGCTGGATGACCGAAGAGGCGCGCCTCTTCGTACACATCTTCTGCCACCGCCACCACGCGTACCCGTTCGAGACCGAAGGCTCGGACAACTGGATGGGGCGCTACTTCTTCACCGGCGGAATCATGCCCTCGTTCGACCTCTTCTCCCACTTCCGCGAGGACCTCGAGATCGAGGAGTCGTGGCCGGTGGATGGCACTCACTACGAGCGCACGGCACGCGCGTGGAGAGAGAACCTCGAGCGCCGCCGAGCCGAGGTCATGCCAGCGCTTCGCGCCACGTACGGCGACGAGGCCGAGCGCTGGTATCACCGCTGGCGGCTCTTCTTCCTCGCCTGTGAGGAGCTCTTCGGGTATCGGGACGGAACGGAGTGGCTGGTCGGGCACTACCGATTCCGGCCGAGAACCGGCTGAGCCCTAGCCCTCGTCGAGCGTACCGAGCTCCACGTATGGGACACCATCGGCCCCCACGGTGACCTGCACCGACCAAGGCTGACAGCACACCTCGCAGTCTTCCACGTATTCCTGTTGGTCGCCCCCGATCGGATCGATGATCAGCTCCACGCCCGCGCCGCAGTAGGGGCAAAAGACGTCCACTGATCCGGCCAGCTCAGACTCGAGCTCGTCATCGTCCAGCTCGTCGTCATCGTCCGGCTCGTCGTCATCGTCCGGCTCGTCGTCATCGTCCAGCTCGTTCTCGTCGTCCGGGGCCTCGTCCTGGGCGCCGTAGTGCTCCGGATCGAACTCCGCGTCGAGCTCCTGGTCGTCCGGCTCCCCGTCGTCGAGCTCCTCGTCGTCGAGCTCCTCGTCGTCGAGCTCCTCGTCGTCGAGCTCCTCGTCGTCGAGGTCCTCATCGGCGTCGTCGACCCCCCACTCATCGAAGAGGTCGCTCATAGCGCGATCCTCGTTCCGGCCGTGCCCGCCACCAGCGCACTCACCTCGTCGAGGCATCCGATCACGGACCGACAGCCGGTCGCCTCGGTGAACGCACGAGCCGCCTCCACCTTCGCTCCCATCGATCCCGGGGGCAGATCGAGATCTGCGAGCTCGGAGGGTTTCGCCTCCTCGATCATCCGTTCGCTCGGCCCTCCCCAATCGAGGTAGACGCCGTTGACGTCCGTCGCCAACACCAGGAGGTCCGCGTCGAGATCCTTGGCCAAGAGCGCGCTCGCGCGATCCTTGTCGATGACGACCTCCGCGCCCGCCAACGTGCCATCGGGCATGTACATCGTGGGAATCCCTCCGCCCCCGGCACAGATGACTACCGAGCCCTTCTCCAAGAGCCAGCGGATGGGGCGGATCTCGAAGATGCGCTTGGGCGAGGGTGAGGGCACGACGCGCCGCCAGTGCGGTCCATCGGGCGCGATCGACCACCCTTTCTCCTTCGACAACCGACGTGCTTCGGCCTCTTCGTAGATCGGTCCGATCGGTTTGGTCGGGTGTGCGAACGCCGGGTCGTCCGGGTCGACCTCCACCATGGTGAGAATCGTAGCCAGCGGCTTCTCGAACGGAAGTACGTTGCCGAGCTCCTGCTCGATCACGTAGCCGATCATCCCCTCGCTCTCCGCCCCCAGCACGTCGAGTGGTGTCGGTTCGCTCGATTCGGAGAACGCAATCGACTGGAGCGCGAGCAGCCCGACCTGGGGTCCGTTGCCGTGGGTCACGACCAGTTCGTGCTCGTTGGCGATGGGTGCGAGCGAGCGAGCCGCCTTGCGGATGTTCGCCCGCTGGGCGGCGGGTGTGATCGGCTCTCCACGGCGGAGAAGCGCATTCCCACCCAAGGCCACGACGACCCTCACGTCAGCGTCGCCACCATGACCGCCTTGATGGTGTGGAGTCGGTTCTCGGCTTGGTCGAACACGACCGACCCCGGAGACTCGAAGACCTCCTCGGTCACCTCGAGACCGTCGAGGCCGAACTTCTCAAAGACCTCCTCACCGACCTTGGTGTCACGATTGTGGAACGCCGGAAGGCAGTGCATGAACTTGGCGTCCGACCGGCCCGTCATCGCCATGACGTCCGAATTGACCTGGTAGGGCGTGAGCAACTCGATCCGCTCGGCCCACACCGAATCCGGCTCGCCCATGGAGACCCAGACGTCCGTGTGGACGAAGTGGGACCCCTCCACGCCCTCCGCAACCTGGTCCGTCAGGGTGATGCGCGCACCCGTCTCGGCTGCGATGTCCCGGCACCGGGCAACGAGCTCGTCGGCCGGCCACAGCGCCTTCGGCGCGACGATGCGGAAGTCCATCCCGAAGAGCGCGCCCCCGACGAGGAGCGAGCGGCCCATGTTGAAACGGGCGTCCCCGAGATAGCAGAACGAGGTCTCCGCGAGCGGGGCCTCGCAATGCTCGTCCATCGTGAGAACGTCCGCCAGGATCTGCGTCGGATGGTACTCGTCAGTCAACCCGTTCCACACCGGGACGCCGGCGTGAGCGGCGAGCTCCTCGACGCGCTCCTGCCCGAAGCCCCGGTATTCGATCCCGTCGAACATCCGCCCGAGGACGCGCGCGGTGTCCTTCATCGTTTCCTTGTGCCCGATCTGCGTGCCGCTGGGTCCCAGGTACACGGCGTGCGCGCCCTGATCGAGCGCCGCCACTTCGAAGGCGCAGCGGGTCCGCGTCGACCCCTTCTCGAAGATGAGCGCGAAGTTGAGGCCCTCGAGACGCTTGGTCTCGGTTCCCGACCGTTTCTCTCGCTTCAGCTCGCGCGAGAGGTCCAGTAGGTAGTGCCCCTCTTCCGGCGTGAAGTCGAGGAGGGTGAGAAAGCTGCGGCCCTTCAGGTCGACGGTCATGGTGAAGCGCGTGGGAGTGTCAGGGAGACCGGGTGTCGCCGACACGTTGGCCTCAGATGGGATCGCGAAGCAACGGGCACGTCATGCAGTGCCCTCCACCCCGTCCGCGACCGAGCTCGGAGCCATCGATCTCGAGCACCTCGATTCCGGCCTTTCGGAGTTTGCCGTTCGTGTATTCGTTCTTGGAGTAACCCACCACGACACCGGGCTCCAAGGCGACGACGTTGTTCCCGTCGTCCCACTGCTCGCGTTCCGCCTGGTACTCGTCTCCTCCGGTCGTCACCACACGCAGCTTCGTCAGCCCGAGGGCGTCCGTGACGGCCTCCATGAACGAGCGCTCCCGCGTCACCTCGACGGACCCCTCGCGGTCGCCGGGCCGGAGGCTGAACGCGACGATCTGGTCGACGACCTTGGGGTATACCGTGACCGCGTCGTGATCGAGGAAGGTGAAAACCGTGTCCAGGTGCATGTGGGCGCGGTCCTTCGTCATCTGACACGCGATGACCCGCTCGGCGGATCCCGCGGCGAAGAGGGACTCCGCGAGCTGCTCGACCATGGGAGCCGTCGTCCTCTCGCTACAGCCGATCAACACAGTCCCGTTACCGATCGGCATGACGTCTCCGCCCTCCAGAGAGGCGTGCCCGAAGTCGTCGAGATCGAAGCGGCTCTCCCGGCCGCCCGGTGGATACCAGAAATGGAAACGCGCATCGACGAACATCGGGTGATGCCGGTAGATGGCGCCGACGTTGACCACCTCGAGCTGACGAACCCCCGAGTACATGGGGTTGAGGGAAACGCCGTCGTAGATCCAGCACGACGAGTCGCGGGTGAAGAGCGAGTTCGGCAACGGCGGCAACACGAAGTCCCGATCCGAGTACATGCGACCGGTCAGCGAACGGGTCAGGTCGAGGTCCGGGATCTCACTCTTCGCCAAACCCCCGATGAGATGGCGTGCCAGCAGGCGCGGCGTCATCTCGGAGAGGTACGCCCGCAGATCGTCCGCCAGACCGACCCCCACGGTCAGCTCGTGGACCACGGCGTCGAGGATGTGGGTCTTGGCGTCTCGGCTGTGCTCGAGCGTCTGCGCCAGCAGCTCCTGAAGAAGGAGCACCTCGACACCTCGGTCACGCAGCAGCTCAACGAAGTCGTCGTGCTGCTCGCCGGCCTTTCGGACCCAAAGCACGTCGTCGAAGAGCAGTTCCGACGCGTTCGACGGGGTGAGGCGCTGAAGGCAAAGGCCCGGGCGGTGGACGAGCACCGTTCGCAGCCTTCCGACCTCGGATGCCACGTTGAATCCGCTCATCGTCTCCTTCAGGGGCCTGCGGGGAGGATCTTCGCGCCGGATACTACCAGAGCGCGTCGGGGGTCGCTACGCTCCTCGTCGCAGCACACCGAGCGCACGCACCCCTACCAGAGGCCGATCCACATGCATGAAGCTCGATCGAGAACCCCGTCCCGGCCAAGCGCGCTCATCGTCGTGTCGATCGGCCTGTTGGCCGCGTGCTCGGGCCCGAGCGATGGACCATCCGTGGAAGGGACGGCCGTCGCCGTCGACCTCCCCACCGACCTCCAAGCGCGAGTGGCGGCCCGTCTCGACGGACTCCAGGCCATCAGCGGGCTCTGGGCCAAGCACGTGCCGAGCGGCCGAGAGATCGCGGTGCGCGCCGATCGACCCATGAACACGCTCAGCGTGATCAAGATCCCGGTCATGGCCCAGGCGTTCCGCGACGCGGAGTCCGGGCGGCTCGACTTCGACGCGCGGCGTGAGGTCGGGAGGGACCAGCTGCGCCGCGGGAGCGGGCTGGTGCAAACGTTCGCGCCGGGGCTGAACCCCACGCTGAGGGACCTGGTGCGCCAAATGATCATCACGTCGGACAACACCGCGACCGACATGGTCATCGACGCTGTCGGGCTCGACCGCGTGAACGCGCTGCTCGAGGCCGAAGGCTACGAGCAGACGCGGCTGAAGATGACGACCGGAGACCTCTTCCGAGAGGTCTGGGTCCGGGCGGACCCGGCCAACGCCTCGCTGACGCACCGCGAGGTCTTCGAGCGCGGATTCCCCTCGGACGAGGGCGCCGCAGCCCGCACCTTCGCGTTCGAGGGGGACTCGACGGTCTGGCTGGGCCGCACGACCGCGCGGGAGATGGGCCGCCTCCTGGAGCAAATCCTCGACGCCGAGCTGGCGAGCGAGGCGTCGAGCGAACAGATGATCGGCATGCTTCGCGGACAGTTCTATGCGAGTCGCCTACCGCAGCGCGTCCGGTGGCAGGGCGTGGGGGTGGCACACAAGACGGGCGACTGGCCGCCGATCGCGGGCAACGACGTCGGGATTCTCTACTACGACGGCGGCCCCTCGATCGTCTCGGTGTTCACGAACCAGAACACGGGCGACTTCTTCGAGCTGGAGGCCACGCTCGGGCTCATCGCCGAAGACATCGTGAACGCCTGGCGTTGAACGTGCGAGGGAGGCGGCCCGTTAGAGGGCCCTAGCGAAGGCCGAGGACGTGTGGCAAAGACCAGGCGCGCAGCGCCGAGTCGAGCCAAGGGCGCCCTTATCGACACCGCGTTGACCGCTTCCTCGACCTCCGCTAGCGTCTCGCGTCCTTCGCGCCGCCCCGGCGTGCCCTGAACGTCGCCCTTCCCGCCGTCTCATGCTCAAGGTCGGAATCGTCGGTCTCCCGAACGTCGGGAAATCGTCCCTCTTCAACGCGCTCACGGCCCAAGGGGCGCCGTCGGAGAACTACCCGTTCTGCACGGTCGAGCCGAACGTAGGCATGGTCGAGGTGCCCGATGCGCGCCTCGACCGGATCCACGAGCTCATGCAGTCGAAGACGCGGGTCCCGACCGTGATCCAGTTCGTCGACATCGCGGGGCTGGTGGAGGGGGCGTCCGAGGGCGAGGGGTTGGGGAACAAGTTCCTCGGCAACATCCGTGAGGTGGACGCGATTGCGCACGTGCTACGCTGCTTCGACGATCCCGACGTCACCCACGTCCTGGGCGGGGTCGATCCAGTGCGCGATCGGGAGATCGTCGAGACCGAGCTCGCGCTCGCCGACCTAGAGACGGTGGAGCGCCGGCTCGATCGCGTCGAGAAGAAAGCGAAATCCGGCGAGAAAGACGCCATCCGCGAGAAGGCGGTGCTGGACAAGTGCTTCGAAGCGCTCACGCAGGGGCGTCCGATCCGGGCGCTCGGCCTCGGTGACGATGAGCGCAAGACGCTCAAGGGCTTCCAGCTCCTCACCTCCAAGCCCGTCCTCTACGTGGCCAACGTCTCCGAGGGCGACCTTCCCGAGGGAGAGAACGAGTGGACCGCGGCGCTGCTCGAGGCGATCGCGCACGACGACCCGGAAGCTCGGGACGAAGAGAGCGTGGTCTCCATCTGCAGCGCCATCGAATCCGAGATCGCCGAACTGGAGCCGGACGAGCGCCGGGCGTTCCTCGAAGATCTAGGGCTCCAAGAAACGGGGCTCAACCGGCTCATCCGGGCGGCATACGAGCTCCTCGGGCTGCTGACGTTCTTCACCACGGGTGAGAACGAGAGCAGGGCGTGGACGGCGCCTTCGGGCTGTACGGCTCCGCAGGCGGCGGGTCAGATCCACACCGACTTCGAGCGCGGCTTCATCAAGGCCGAGACGATTCACTTCCAGGCGTTCGAGGACGTCGGGACGTGGAAGAACGCTCGAGACCAGGGAAAGCTGAGGCAGGAGGGCAAAGAGTACGTCGTCGAGGACGGCGACATCATGCTCTTCAAGTTCAACGTATGACGGAGCCTGGCCCCCCGCGGGTGGGGCGCACTGCGAGTCAGCCGCCCGGGCCGCGGCGACCGCGGAGAGGCCGGACGGGCTGCGGTTCACTCGGAATGAACGCCCTCCACAGCCGGTCGAAGAAGCCTCCGATCCCCCCACGCGGGCAGACGCTTCGATCGTAGCGGCCTGCAATCACCCAGGCCTCCTGGTAGGCCGCTCCGACTTCGACGCGGCAGAGCGGGCCGATCACTTCGCCACTGACGGCGTCATACCGGACTCGCTCCGCGCCCGGGGGCGGGATCCACGCCCGGTGCTGCGGCACCCGTCCCTGAAGTCCGCTCATCCAGGTCGCCCACACCGGCGCAGCGAGCGCACCTCCCCCCTGCCCGTCCACGATTGGCCGGGGTGTATCGAAGCCGATCCACACGCCTGCCGCGAGCTCGGGCGTGAGGCCCACGAACCAAGCGTCCCTACCGTCGTTCGTCGTACCGGTCTTCCCCGCCGCCGGCCCTCGGTATCCCCATGCGCGCACCGAACGGCCCGTGCCCCGGTCGACGACGGCGCGCATGGCGTCGAGTACGACGAACGCGATGGCGTCGTCCAGCACCCGTTCCTCCGTCACGCTCTGAGGACGCTCCCACAGCAGTTCCCCGTCGCCGCCCTCGATTCGCTGGATCAGAAAGGGATCCACCCGAACGCCTCGGTTGCCGAAAAGCGCATACGCGCTGGTCATCTCGAGCAAGGACTCGTCGAAGGCACCGATCGAGCTCGACGGGAGGGGCGGCACGGGCTCGCTCAGACCCACGCGCGTCCCGATTTCCGAAAGGCGCTCGAGCCCCAGGCTCACGCCGAGGTGGGCTGCCGCCCGGTTCGAGGATCGCACCAGCGCTTCGCGCAGCGGAAGCTCGGTCTCACCGACGTGATCGGCGGGTAACCAACCCCCTTCGGCCGTGGCAATGGCGATCGTGTCCGCCGAGACGATGTCGACGATTCCGTACCCCTGCTCGAGCGCCAGCGCGACGAGGAACGGCTTGGCCAAAGAACCGACCTGGCGACGCGCCTGATCGACGCGATCGAATTCGGATCGCTCGAAGTCGCGCCCTCCGACCCACGCCCGGATCGCTCCGTCCCGAGCGTCGAGCGCCACGGCCGCGCCTTCGAGCGGGGCGGTCGAATCGGTCGCCTCGGACGGCGCTCCGAATCGACCCGTTTCAATGCGCTCGAGTTGAGCGGACAACGATGTCTCCGCCCGCTCCTGAACGATCGGGTCGATCGTGGTCAGGACGTCGAGGCCCGGAAGCGCGGCCAAATCGGGGGCCAGCCGACGCAGCTCACGAGTCACAGCCGCGGTCAGGTGGTTGCGCCTCTGTATGGGCGCCGACACGGAGTCGAGTGGCGCCAGCTCGAGGTCGGCCGCGCTAGCGGCCTCCGCTTCCTCGGCGGAGATCACCCCCTCTTCGGCCAGCAGCAAAAGTACGACGTCCCGGACGCCCCGTGCGCGCTCGGAGTGGCGCCGCGGCTCGTAGTACTCCGGCGAGCGGGTCATGCCCACCAGCGTCGCGATCTGCCCTGTCGAGAGCTCTTCGACGCCGACGCCGAAGTAGTACCGTGAGGCCCGCTCGACCCCGTAGATCCCGTTGCCGAGGTAGATCGCGTTCAGGTAGAGCGTGAGCACCCGGTCGTGCCCCAGCTGCTCGATGAGCTCGGGCGCCGTCCGGGCCTCGATCACCTTCCTCCGCCACGGGCCTACTTCGCGCAACGACTCGGACCAGAGCGTACGCACCAGCTGCATGGGAATCGTGCTCGCACCCTCCGAGATCCCGCCGTCCCGCAGATTGCGGACGGCGGCACGCGCCACGCCGCGGGCGTCGACCCCGTCGTGACTCCAGAAGCGCCGATCCTCGACGGCTACGAACGCCTCCGCCACCAGATCGGGAATCCGGTCCGCCGGAAGAGCGCGGCGCAGAGGACCCGCGACCTCGGCGTAAATCTCGCCGTGCCGGTCGCGGATTCGAATCGCCTCGGGAAGCGCGGCGCCCTCTCGAAGCTCGGTCAGCGAGACGCAGGGGGCTTCCCCGGTGCACGAAACCGAAAACGCCCGTTGCACGGTCGCCAGGCCCCCGGCGACCGTAGCCAAGGCGGCGAGGGCAACGGCGGTGCGCCGCCGCTCACGTGTGCGCAGCAGCGTCCGAACGCGCCTCGCGACGTCCCTGGCCCACCTTCGGATGGTTCTCACGCCCGCGTATGATGAAGGAATCGTGCCAGGTTCCTTGGTCGGCCATCCGACAGGGGCAGGGAACGCGGCCTGGACAGCGACTTCGGCCCTCGCCACGTCCGTGGGAAGTGGATATGCCGGGGGCGGGACTCGAACCCGCAAGCCCTTTCGGGCGGGGGATTTTAAGTCCCCTGTGTTTACCGATTTCACCACCCCGGCGGACGAGCTGGGCGTCCCGCAACCTACGCCCCCTTCGCCTGCTGCGGGAAGGGAAATCACCCCCGGCGCGCGCTCCCCTCCGCCGGCACTCCGGTGCCTCGATCGAGGAGATGGGAGAAGACGCGATGTTCGAGCCGGACTGCGCCCGAGTCGACGACCCGCTTCGGCGCACGAGACGGTGCACGATATCCGCTCCGGGCCCCGCCCCTCGACCGCGCAACGGGAGACGGCCCGGCGACTGGTATCGCACAGAAGGCGCCCCTATCGTTGCGTGAACCTGTCGCCCGACGTTCGCCGCCGTACGACGACCCGATCACTGAGGACCCCCTTCTGACGCCTCTTCTGGCCGGAATCGGCCTCTACGTCCTGGCCCAGCTCGGGATCGGTGTCGCCGCGTCGCGGAGGATCCGCACCGAAGACGACTACCTGGTCGCCGGCCGGTCACTCGGCCCGGTCCTCGCGACCTTCACCGTCTTCGCCACGTGGTTCGGAGCCGAGACGTGCATCGCGGCCGCGGGCGCCGTCTACCAGCTCGGCCTCGCCGGCGGGTCGGCCGACCCCTTCGGCTACGGGCTGTGCATCCTGCTGACCGGGGCCGTCCTTGCCGTTCCGCTCTGGCGCATGAAGCTGACGACGCTCGGGGATCTCTTTCGGCTCCGCTTCGACGGACGCGTGGAAAAGATCGCCGTCGCTCTCATGGTGCCGACATCCCTGTTCTGGGCCGCGGCACAGATCCGCGCCTTCGGTCAGGTGCTGTCCGCAGCATCGGGCTACGAAGTGGAGTTGACCGTCACGTTCGCGGCCGCGGTCGTCATCGCGTACACGATGTTCGGTGGCTTGCTCGCGGATGCGTGGACCGATCTGGCCCAGGGGATCGCGCTCATCGCCGGGCTCGGCGCGATCTTCATCGCGGTCTTCCGCGCGGAGGGCTTCGACCTCTTCGCCTCGCTGGAACCCGGGGCGTTGAGCCCACTCGGATCGGAGGCGCGCCCGATCCTGGCCGTCGCGGAGGACTGGGCGATCCCGGTCATCGGATCGTTGGTCGCAGCGGAAGTGATCTCGCGGATCATCGCGGCACGCTCGGAGACCGTCGCCCGCAACGCGACGATGGTGGCCGGGGGCGCCTACCTCCTCATCGGGCTCATGCCCGTCGCTCTCGGCCTTGTCGGCTCGGTTCTCGTCCCGGATCTGGCCGACCCGGAGCAGATCCTGCCGGTCCTCGCGGACCGTTACCTCCCGACTCTCTTGAGCGTCGTCTTTTCCGGCGCACTCGTCTCGGCCATTCTCTCGACGGTCGACAGCGCCCTGCTGGCTGCCGCGGGCCTCGTCTCTCACAACGTGGTCCTGCCGTGGCTCGCAGACGCTGACGAGCGGACCAAGGTACGACTGGCCCGCGGCTTCGTGGTCGCCTTCGGTGCGCTCGCATACCTGATGGCGTTCCGGGCGGAGCGGGTCTACGAGCTCGTGGAGCAGGCGTCGGCGTTCGGAAGCGCGGGGATCGTCACTGTCGTGGTCTTCGGCCTGTTCACGCGATTCGGCGGGGTCGCGAGCGCGACCGCTTCGCTTCTCACGGGCATGGTGGCGTGGGTAATCGGAGCCTACCTGCTCGACCTCCCGTACCCGTACCTGACGTCCCTCGCGGCGGCGGTTCTGGCGTACGTGATCCCGGCCGCGCCGGCGGTGACCGCAATCTCGCGAGCCCCCTGACGCCGCGTGGGCGCCGTGTCGAAGGCCCTGCGCCCGGCCCTCGAAATCGATACGCGCCCAACCTGCCGTCCATGAGTCGCGGAGAGTGGGCGGGACATCCGATTCGCTCACTCGACGTCCCCCGTGCAACCCCGACGAACAGCGGCACCAACCAACGGGTATCAACCCCTCGCATAATCGTTAGAATTTATTCGGATATGTCAGACCCAACCGAGCGCTCCGGACTGGGCGAGTTCTTCGCCGAAATGAGCCGACGTCATGTCGGCCGGTTCGCGCTCGCCTACGCGGCGACCGCCTTCGTTCTGCTCCAGCTCGTCGAGATCGTCTTCCCGGCCTTCGGCATCGGTGAGGGCGGCGTCCGGCTGGTCGTGGCGGTAGCAGCGCTCGGCTTCCCGCCTGCGCTCATCGGCGCGTGGATGTACGACATCGGTCGCACCGGCGTCACCCGCACGGGCGGGGGACCGGGCGGACCCCACCTGCGGGCCGTCGCGCTGGGGAGCCTTCTGATCGTGACGGTGCTGGTCACCGGGGGGGCCGGGCTGTACCTGGCGCGCCAGGGGGTCTTCGCGACCGAAGCGGTGCAGTCGCGGAGCCCGGCGCCCGAGATCCGCGCCGCGGCGTACGACCCCTCGCAACCGATCAGCTCGATCGCGGTGCTGCCCCTGAACGACTATTCGCCGTCGGGCGACCAGGCGTACTTCGCGTCGAGCATGCACGAGGAGTTGATCGCGAAGCTGAGCCAGATCGAGCAAATCAGGGTGGTGTCTCGGACCACGGTCATGCGATACCAGGCGGATTCCCTGACCGCGCCCGAGATCGGCCGCCAGCTGGGCGTCGACGTGCTCGTCGAGGGCTCGATCACGCGGACCCCTGAGCGTACCAGGGTCACGCTGCAGCTCATCCACGCGCCCAGCGACTCCCACATCCGAACGCTCCAATGGGACCGTGAGGACGTGGAGGACGTCCTCGCGTTCCAGACCGAGGTGGCGCACGAACTCGTGGAAGCCGTCGACACGCAGCACGACGAGACCGTATTCCGCACGGCTTCCAGCGAGATCGCCCCCGAAGCGCAGGAGTCGTACATCCGCGGCCGGTACGAATACGACCGCGGCACGCCGGAAGGATACCGCATGGCACTCCAGTATTTCGAGGAGGCGGTGGCACAGGATCCGGACTTCGCGCAGGCGCTGGCCGGGATGGCCGGCGCCCGTTTCCTGGGCACGCTCGAAAGCGGGGTACCCGTGGAGGGGGAGTTGCTCCGCGCCTACGGCGAAGCCGAAGCCGCCGTTGACCTCGACTCCACCTCCGTGGAGACGCGGGAGGTCTTCGCCCTCATCGAGCGGAACCTCCCGCGGCTCGTCGGTGACGCGATGGCCATGGCGGAGCAACCGAGCGAGGGCCACGTCGTCACCGTCATGAGGATGCCCGGGAGCGCGGATTCGATCGTGATCGACACCCGTGCATTGGACAGTGCTTGGGCCGCACCGCTGACGTCGCTCGGCGAGCGAATTCAGACGCAGGTCCGGAGTCGCCTCGACATGACGGACTCCCAATCTGTGCGCCGGATGGTCTTCGACGCCCGTCAACTCCTCGCCGCCGGCCGCTACCACGAGGCGGAGGCGGTCCTGGGATCTGCGGTCGAGGCGAGCCCGGACGATGCGGCCGCCTGGGACCTACTCATCCGTACCCAGGTCAGCGGGGGCGACGACGCCGGCGCCACGGACGCGGCGCGACGGTGGCTCGCTGCGCGCCCGGACCATGGACTCGACGAGTCGGACGTGATTGCGCTCGAGAACGCCTTGGAGGCCTCGGGCGCGGACGGCTATTGGCGATGGCGGCTCGCGCACCTAGAGGAGGAAGAGGAATCGGGCGCGCCGTCTTCGAGCTTCGAGGTCGCCACGGCCCATGCCGCGTTGGGCGACGACGAGAGGGCGCTCGAGTACCTGGTGCGCGCACTGCGTGACGGCGAGCCCGGTGTCATGAGCGTTCGGACCGATCCGGTCTGGGACGACCTGCGCTCCGACCCCCGGCTCCGCGAGGTCGTGCGACAAGCCCAGCGGGTTCGCCTCTCGCCGAACCGACCCCCGCCCCGTCCGCCCGGCGGCGGTTGAGGCACGTGCGGCTCGGAGGTGGCCCCTTCGATCAGCGCCGCTCCCGCTCCGCGTTCAGCTCTGAGATGTCGGCCGCCGATCGACTGTCGCCCAGCAGGTGACGAGCGAAATACTCGGCCCTGAGCCAGAACCAGTAGTTGCCCATGCTTCCGTAGCCGTGTCGCTGACTCGGGAAGAGGAAATAGTCGAAGCGCTTGTTCGCATCGATCAGCGCCTTCGCCATCCGGATCGTGTTGGCCGGGTGAACGTTGTTGTCGACGTCCCCCGTCGTCAGAAGGAGCTTGCCCTGTAGATAAGGCGCCAGTTCGATGTTGTTGTCGATGTCGTATTCGAACGTCACGTTGCCTGCGGAGTCGACCACCTCGTCGACCCCGTGGTGCGTCTCGCTCCACCAGCGGTTGTAGACCTGATTGTCGTGGTTGCCCGAGCTCGAGACGGCCACGTCGAACACGTCCGGGTAGTTGAGCAACGCCGCCGTCGACATGAAGCCTCCACCCGAGTGGCCGTAGATGCCGACGCGGTGGCGGTCGATGAAGTCGTGCCGGTCCGCGAGCTGCTCGACACCCGCCACCTTATCCGCGAGTCCGTAGTCTCGAAGATTCCCATACGAGTAGTTGTGGTACCACTTGGAGCGATCCGGGTGACCTCCGCGGTTGCCGAGGGTCACGACCACGAAACCGAGCTGCGCGAGGCCGACTTCGTAGGAATTGGTCGTGAAGAACTTCGAGACTGATTCAGTCTGGGGTCCTGGGTACACGTACTGCACGAGCGGATAGACCTTCGTCGAATCGAAGTCGAAGGGCTTGTACATGACCCCGTAGATGTCGGTGTAGCCATCGGCCGCCTCGATGTGGAAGGGCTCCGGCATCTGCCATCCAGCCGCCTCGAGCCTCGACAAATCCGCGGTCTCGAGCTCAATCAGAAGCGCGCCCGTCGGGCCGCGCACCACCGACTGCGGGACAGTGTTCACCCGCGAATACGAGTGGACCACGTACTCGGCGCCCTCAGGCATGCTCACCCGGTTGTCATAGTCCCCGGTCGAGATCCGGGTCAGTCCGCTCCCGTTCGCGTTGACTCGGTACAGGTGGCCGTAATACGGATCGATCCCCTCTTCCCTGCCCATGGCGAGGAAGAAGATCTGATCGGTTCCGGGATCGACGCGCTCCACGTCGTCTACGTGCCACGGCCCCTCGGTCAATCGGGCGACGAGCGTCCCGTCCTCCGCGTATCGATACAGGTGGCCCCACCCGTCGCGCTCCGACCACCAAACGAAGCTGCCATCGGAGAGACGCCACGGGGGAACGCGCTCCTGATAGGTGTTCATCCGCTCTTCCACCACGGCCGTGACGGCACCCGTGCTCAGGTCGGCCTTCATCAGGTCGATCCGATGCCGGTCGCGACTGTCGCGAATGAACCAGAGCTCGTTCGGGTCGTCGGAGTACCAGCGAGTCACTCGCGGAGCGGTGTCATCGGGATACACGAACTGGCGCTCGGAGACGAGGGCCATGGACTGATCCTTCCACGGATCGTCGTCGATGGTCGTCATCTCCATGTTCGCGAAGTCGAAGACCTGAATTTGCTGCTGGGTGACGTTGTCCTCGCCGGGCATGTCGTACTTGTAGCTCTCCACCTCCTGCCGGTCGTGACCCGTGTTGTGGATCACCATCAGCATGTCGACCTCGCGCTGATCCGAGCGGACGAGGGCGAACTTCTGAGAGTCGTGCGACCACGAAATGGCGGCCCGGTTCCGCTTGCCCCACTCCTCGTCCTTGTCGACGTCGTTGACCCCGCGGCCGGAGCTGTTGGCCATGTACGAGTAGTACGCCTCGCCGTCCGTGGTGAGCTGGACTTCGTTGACGTCTACGGAATCGGCTGCCTCGTCGGCTTCGTCGCCGTCCTTGCCCCGTCGTGCGTCGAGGATCTGCGCGTACTCGTCACGCGTGATCGAGTACAGGTTGTGACCGCGAGCGAAGACGACACGTTCGCCGTCTGGCGAAACACTCGCCCAATCCGGGTGATCGTCCGGCTCCTCGTAGGGGTCCAGTCGCCGAAGCGTCTGTGTGTCGATCGTGAACTCGAAGTGAAAGACGATCTGTTCGTCTTCGTCCTCGTCCGAGACCTCCTCCATGTCTTCTTCTTCGTCCTGCCCCGCGACGTCGTCCTCGGCATCCGTGACGTCGACGTCGAACTGGAGTGTGTTGCCGTCGATGAAGCGGATGTTCTCGATGGGCAGGTTCTGACCATCCCACGGATCGCGCGTGATCCGGGTCAATTCGGCGGCGAGTCGGTCGCGGTCGAAGATCAGCCGCTTCGAGCGCTGCGTCGGATCGACGATGTAGTGCCACGTCCCGTCATTGTTCTCCCAGTCGTACCAGAACGCGTCCGTGCCTTGAATCCAGCGAGGCGACACCGTGAGCGAGTAGAGCATGTCGCTCGTGTTGTATGGCGCCCATCGGGCGGCCAGCTCCCAGTTGGCGGTCGCTTCTCCGCCCACGAACCCCTCTTCGTTCGAGCGGGGAGACGACGTGGTGTGCGACGCCTGGGAGGCGACGTTCAGGGGATTCCAGGCGAACAAGGTCGCCAGAAAGACGACGCGAAGGGCGGTCGGGCGCATTTCGAGGGCCTCGTACGGAAGAAAGAGGGTGCCCGCCCATATGAGGGCGCATCGTCGCTCAGGCAAGCCCGGCCCCTCTCGCCGCGTGCGTTTCGTCGCGTCCACCCGCACAGCACCGCCGCAAAACGCCGGGTCGGGTCGGACGAGAGGTGCGGAGTCCGACCCGGGTGGGCTATACCTTTCGCCGCATGAACCCGGACCGATTCGCGCGCCTCAAGCGCACCCTCGCGCGCCGCCAACCCGACCTGACCGTCGTCATGGACGGCGTGCATAAGTCGCACAACTTCTCGGCTATCTTGCGCAACTGCGACGCTGTGGGAGTGCTCGACACGCATGTCGTCACGCCGTCCGACCGCATGGACCTCCACCACGGCACGTCCGCGGGTACACGCAAATGGGTGCGGGTTCGAAACCACGACGATGTACGCGCCGCGGTCGGTGCCCTCAAGAGGGCCGAATTCACCATCGTCGCGGCCCATCCTTCTCGGGCGTCCGTCGACTTCCGAGAGGTCGATTACACGGCCCCCACCGCCATCATGATGGGAGCGGAGCTTCGAGGGGTGTCCGACGAAGGGCTCCGGCTGGCCGACGTGCACGCTTCGATCCCGATGCGCGGAATGGTGCACTCCTTGAACGTCTCCGTGGCCACCGCGCTCATGCTCTTCGAGGCGGAGCGTCAGCGGCAGGCGGCGGGGATGTACGAGGTCTGCCGTCTCGAGCCCGAGCAGTTCGAGCGTCGTCTCTTCGAATGGGCATATCCCTCGGTCGCGGCCGCCCGCCGACGCGAGGGTCGGAGCTATCCCGGGCTCACCGACGACGGCCAGATCATCCCCGACTGGTAGACTCAGCGGGGGCGTCCGACCCGACTGGTAGGCTCCGCGGGGGCGTCCGATTGGGTGGCGAATCATCGCTCGAGCCACCGAGTGGATCCAAACGCGGCAAAGAGGTGCCTTCGGACCCACGTCCCGTCCACCGCGCGAATTCCATGAAACGCTCAAAATCATATATATGGACGTCTATTTTCCATTTGGCCTTGCTAGAATACTCATATTCGCTCATTCTTTCCAAGACGAACGTTTTTTGGGAGACGACTGCCGTCTCCTCTTGGACCCCGTCCACGGAGATCGAATGGATCAATTCGAGGCCAAGACCGAGCTGACGAGCTCCGAGGCGGCCGCGCTCCTCGACGTTCATCCGTCCACGGTCAAGCGCTGGTGCAACGACGGAGAGCTCGACTCCGAGCAGACCCCCGGTGGCCATCGCCGCATCCGAATCGACGCCGCAGTCCGCTTCGCCGAGGAGCACGGGACCCGTACGGTGCTCAGCCCGTTCCACACATTCGAGGCTCAAGTCTGGACGGCGCTGCGCGCGGTCGAAGAGGAGCATTCGTTCCGTCAGCTCCACGACCTGGCCCTCCACTGGGCCCGGGGCGGCGCGTTCGAGCACCTCGAACAGCTCTACCTCGCGCTGGGTCGCGCCGAATACGTTTCGTTCTGCGTTTTTTGCGACGAAGCGGTTCGGGGACTCATGGGTGAGGTGGGTGCGGAGTGGCAGCGGGGGAGGTTGCGGGTGGGCGACGAGCACATGGTGAGCCAGGCCATCCACGCCGCGCTGATCACGCTCAGGCGCGAGTGGTTGGATCGGCGGCGGGATCCGACCACGAGCGGCGAGACCCGCCCGGTCGCGGTGGTGGGTACCATGATGGGCAATCATCACCAGCTCGGGGCCCTGTGTGTCCGGCTCCTGCTGGAGCGCTGCGGATGGGAGGTCTACTATCCCGGCCACGACGTCCCGATCGAGGACTTTGCCGAAATCCAGAGGGCCCGTGAGGCTACACTCGTCTGCATCTCTCTCGGCCCAGCCGGCACGATCGGGGACGTCACGAGGAGCCTCACCCTCATGAGCGAGTTCTACGACCGAGGCCGCCCCTACTCCATCGTCTTCGGCGGCGCGGCGAATCTCGACGTCGTGGAGGTGACTCACGAAGGACTGTTCGAATCCGTCGCATTCCTCGATGAGTGCCGGACACTCCGAGAGGCCTTGGAAGCGGGCCTCGGTGCCCTTCGGAGCGCCTCGTGAACGCGAGCCCACCCACCAGTTCCCGAGCCGAACGCACGGCCTTGATCGTGCTGGGGTGCTTCACCGCTTTAGCCATAGCCGGCTACGGGTATTACGCACTCCACCCGGAAAACCTCCCCGCAACGGGCTTCGCGCTCCGCTTCTACACCATCTCGTTCGGAGTCTTCTCCCAGTTACACATCCTGGTCTCATTCCTTGCGCTGGCAATCCTCCTCGTCCGTCGAACGGGTGCGCGGTGGGTGCCCGCTCTCGCTGCGGTCTACCTCCTGAGCTGGGCCTCGGAGCACGTCGGCACGGGGTACGGGATTCCGTTCGGCGGATACGGATACACGGGTCTGCTGGGGATGCGCCTCGGCCCCCGGGTGCCCGTCCTCATCCCGCTGAGCTGGTTCATCATGGCGCTCCCTTCGTGGGTCATTGCGCGTGCCGTACTCCCCGGCAAGCGCCTCGCGCCGATCGTGCTCGGGGCGTTGGGGCTCGTCCTGTGGGACCTGGCGCTCGATCCCGCCATGAGCTTCCTCACGGCGTATTGGCGTTGGGAGGACTCCGGTCCGTACTACGGGATGCCGTGGCTCAACCTCGTCGGTTGGTTCGCCACGGGTCTCGCGCTCATGTCTGCGCTTTCGGTGGCCGGCCGCGGCGGCGCGTTCGACGAGTTGCCCGTGCGTTGGATGGCGATGTTCTACGGGCTGGTCGTGGCTCTGCCCTTGGGTATGCTGGCGGCCGCAGGATCCTGGCTCGCTGTCGCCACCACGATTTTCGCGATCGCCCTGACCGGAGCCATCGTGACCGTGCTCCGCGGTGGCTCCGTCGTCTCGAGCGGGACCACGAGCGCCCACACGGCCGATGCGGCGGTGGCTTCGTGAACCCCGCCGCGGCCGGCTCGCTCTCGCCGTTGGAAGCCATGTCCGAATCCCCCGCCCTGCCCTCGGCCGCCCCAACCTCGGACGCGCCAGCCGATCGGTGCGATTGGGCCACTCCTTGGGGATGGGTGCCCCCGAAGGCAGGTCGGATGTTGTGCGAAGGACTCCAGCAGGCCTCCGCCCGATTGGCAGACGCTGGCGTCCCTGTCCCGGCGTTGGAGGGCAAGCTCCTGCGGCCACTGTTCGCGCTGGCCCTGGTCCCGGAAGCCCGCTGGGCCGAGCTGGACGAGCGCTTCTGGAGTGGTGCGCTCGCCATTCAGATGGTGCACGAGGCGTCCCTGCTCCACGACGACGTCATCGATTGCGCGTACGAGCGCCGAGGCATGCCGACCGTCTTCGCCCGCGAGGGGGCGGGGCCGGCCGTTGTCGTGGGCGATCACTTCCTCACGGGCGCGTACCGAGCCGCCGTTGCGACGGCATCGTTCGACTTCGTCGGCCGCTTCGCCGAGGCAGTCGAGCGGACGGTGGCCGGGGAAATCGCTCAGGGGAGAGATGTGGGGCGCAAGGTAAGTCCCACCGAATACGATGCGGCAATCACTGGCAAATCCGGCGAGCTCTTCGGCGTCGCGGGCGCACTCGGAGGCACCGTCCTCCGCACAGGCGATGTGGAACCGCGGTATGCCTTGGGTCGGGCGTTCGGCAACCTCTACCAACGCATCGACGACCTACTCGACTACTGCGATCTCGCGGACACGGGAAAACCACCCCTCCAGGATTACCGCGCAGGCAGGTGGAGCTGGGTCCTCGATCTGGCGGGACTCGAAGGCTTCGGTCCCTCCGATGAAGAGGTGATCGCGGCGTTATTCGGCGCCCCGCGAGGTGGACCGTCCGCGGCGCGGCACGCTCTCGCGCTTCTCCGCGACCGACGGCACGCTCTGTCGGCAGAGGCAGACCGGCTCGGAGCCGGAGCGGAGATGCTCGATGGACTCCTCGAATCATGTCTCGCGGCCGCGGAGAACGGCGTGACCGCGCAGGAGGCGAAGCGCCCCTGTGCTCGACACGTGATCATGCCCGACACCCCCCCGCGCTCGGCGTCGCCAACCCTCGCAGCCCAGGGCACAACTCGCCCGTCGCAACGAGCGATCAGGCCTGAGGAGGCCTTCGTTCGTGATCGCGCCACCGCACTCGGGGGTCCGCGGGAGTGGCGGGAGTACTTCGGGGAGCACGCGCGGACCTTCCACTTGGCCGCCCGCCTTTTCCCCCCTCTCGAGGCCGGCCTCGTGTCGGGACTGTATGCCTACTGCCGGTTCACCGATGATCTCGTCGACGATCCGCACGGCGAGCCGTCTACCGAGGTTTTGGAGGAGCGCCTCGCGGCATGGCGCTCACTGAGCCTGGCCGCCTTCGAAGGCGAGGAGACCGGCATCCCCCTGCTCGACACGGTCATGCGAGACGCGGCCGACCGGGGAGTTTCTCGCACGTACCCCGAGGCGCTGCTCGATGGGGTGGCGATGGACGTGCGTCCTCGGCAGTACGGGAGTTGGTCGGAGCTGGAGCTCTATACGTTCGGGGTCGCCGGCGCCGTGGGCGGATGGATGTCACAGCTGTTCGGCATATTCGACCCCGACTTGTTGGAACGCGCACACGCCCTGGGGCACGGCATGCAGCTCACGAACATCGCGCGCGACGTGGGTGAGGACTGGGTTCGAGGACGGGTCTACCTGCCCCGCCAGCTTCTCTCGGACGGAGGCGTCTCTCCAGACGACCTGGGCGCAATGGCGGACGGATCGATGCCGATTTCCGAGCCGTACCGGTCTGTCGTCCGCACACTCCTCGCGCGGGCCGACGCCTACTACGAGCTCGCGTGGCCGGGCATCCGGGAGCTTCCGCCGTTCTTCCGACACCCGGTGGCGGCTGCCGCCTCTGCGTATCGCGGGATCCACCGCGAGATCCGGCGAAACGAGTATGACAACCTCACGCGGCGCGCGCATACCTCGCTGACGCGGAAAGTGCTTCTGGTAGGCGCCGGAGTCGTCAACGCATACGGGGAATCATGAGCAGGAAGGCGATCGTCATCGGAAGTGGCTTCGGGGGACTTTCGCTGGCCATCCGCCTCCAGGCGGCTGGCCTCGAGGTAACGCTGCTGGAAAAGCGCTCCCTCATCGGAGGACGCGCGTATCGGCTCGAAGACTCCGGCTATGTCTTCGACATGGGTCCGAGCCTGATCACCGCGCCTGAGATCATCGACTCGGTGTTTCGCGCCGGTGGCAAGCGCCTCACCGACTACGTCGATCTCGTGCCGCTGGATCCGTACTACCGGATCTACTTCCACGATGGCACACACATCGACTACGTCGGGGATCTCGAGCGGATGCGGGCACAGATGGCTCGCTTCGACGAGGGGGACGCAGCGAATCTGGGCAGCTTCCTCGCGAAGACGCGCCCGATCTACGACGCGATCATCGCGGATCGCCTCGGATCCAGGCCGTTCGACACGATCCAGTCGATGGTGCGGTTCCTGCCGACGGTACTCAGGCTGGGCGCATTCCTGCCGGTGACGACCTTCGTCAACCGGTTCTTCGAGGATTTCCGGCACCGCTTCATCTTCTCGTTCCATCCCCTCTTCGTCGGGGGCAACCCGTTCAAGACGCCCTCGATCTATCTGATGATCCCCTACCTCGAACGTGAGGGCGGCGTTTGGTTCACTCGCGGCGGCATGTACTCCGTGGTCGAGGCGATGGGGCGTCTCTTTACCGAGCTCGGTGGCACGATCGAGACCGAAGCGGAAGTCACCGAGATCGTCTGCGAGAACGGCAGGGCGGTCGGCGTCACCACGGCGGACGCGCGGTACCCGGCCGACGTGGTCGTGAGCAACGCCGATCCGGGTCATACCTACTCGAAGCTGGTCGCTGCCGAACACCGGTCACACTGGAATGACCGAAGGCTCGCGGAACAGGATTGGAGCATGAGCTGCGTGCTGCTCTTCATCGGAACGCGGAGACAGTACCCGAAGCTCGAGCACCACACGCTCATCCTCACCGAGCGGTACAAGGGGCTTCTCGCCGACATTTTCGAGGCGAAGCTGCTCCCCGAGGACTTCTCGATGTACCTGCACGCACCGACGCGCACCGACCCGACGATGGCGCCCCCGGGATGCGAGAGCATGTACGTCTTGATTCCGGTCGCGAACAAGCGATCCGGCATCGACTGGTCGCAAATGGGGCCACGCTTCGCCGACAAAGTCATCGACTTCCTCGAGGAGTGGGGCCTCGATGAGCTGCGCGAGAAGATGGACGTGCTCCACGTCTTCACCCCGGACGACTTCGAGAAGGAGCTCAACGCCACCTGGGGCAACGCCTTCGCCATCGAGCCGAAGCTCTTTCAGACGGCTTGGTTTCGCCCGCAGAACCGAAGCGAAGACGTGAAGGGACTCTATCTGGTGGGAGCGGGCACGCACCCGGGAGCCGGCGTGCCCGGCGTCATCCTGAGCGCCGAGACCACGTACGGATGCGTCGCGCAGGACCTCGGACTCGACGACCAGTGGAACTGGGACGAGCCGGCCACGGTCGCACTCCCGGCGGAGCTCCAAGCGCAGGTGCTCTCCGCGCTCACCTGAGCCGGCTCGGAGCCCGCGGGCCGTCCGTCACCCTTCCATGCGACCCAATTGGAAGCGAAGCGAATCCTCGACCGACTCGTAGAAGAAATCGAAGCCGGCGTCCGTGGCCTTTTGGGGGAGGGCTCGCTGGCCCCACAGGAGGGCCTCCTTGCCCAAATCGCCGAACGCGGCCCTCACGGCAAAGCCCGGCACGGGGATCACCGTGGGTCGACCGAGAACACGGCCCAGGGTCGAGGTGAAGGTGGAGTTGGTCACCGGGCTCGGTGCCGTGGCGTTCAAGGGCCCGCGAAGAGATTCGTCGTACAGGGCGTGGTGTATCAACCCGACGAGGTCGTCGAGGTCGATCCAGCTCATGTACTGCTTCCCGGATCCGAGTCGACCCCCCAGCCCCATCTTGAACGGCAGCAGCATCTGGCCCAGTGCGCCCCCCTTTTGCGAGAGCACGATCCCCGCCCTCAGTTTCACCACGCGAATCCCCGCGCGCTCGGCTGGCGCCGTAGCGCCCTCCCAGGCTCGACAGACCTCGGCCAGGAAGCCACGGCCGGAACTGTCGGACTCGGTGAGCGTGTCGGAGCCGCGGTCACCGTAGAAGCCGGTTGCCGAGGCCGAAATCAACACCTTGGGCCCGTTCTTCATCGTGGCCAGGGTGCGGGCGATCAGCTCCGTGCCCCGGACACGGCTCTGTTTGATGGCTCGCCGGCGTTCGTCGGTCCAACGCTTGGGTGCGATCGGCTCGCCCGCCAGATGCACGACCGCGTCGACCCGCATCAGCCCCTTCTCGTCGATGACGCCGCCGGAGGGATTCCAGAAGACCGAGCCCTCGTCGAGTCGCCGGCTGTCGCGCACCAGCGAAATCACTTCGTGGCCCGCGGTGGTCAGGAAGTGCCTGAGATTCGCGCCGACGAGTCCCGAGGCACCCGTGATCGCGACCGAGAGCCGCTTCTGCCCGGCGAAACTGCGGTGTCGCGCGAGATCGGTGAAAAGACGCTGATACCGGAACTGGAAGAGCCGCTCCAACTCGCCCTTGATAAACGCGGGACCGAGCGCGGCACCCGCGGGGCCCAGGGGTGGCTCGAGCACGATCTCGTCCCGTGCGATCGTCCCTCCCTCGGCGGAGGGCATGAACGTATGCGTGTGAACCCAGCTCTTCAGGGGTCCGCTCACCTGCTCGTCACGGAACTGGCGGCCGTACTCGTAGTCACGGTGCCGAAGGTCCCAACGAAAACTCGTCGGCCCTCGGTGGAGACGCAGGCTCACCGTGCCACCGTCCTTGATGCCGCCAGAGCGCTGTAGGACTTCTACCTCGGCCCAGGGAGGCGTCAGGCGCTCGAACGCTCCGGGCCGCTCATGCCAGTCGAATACCTCTTCGGGCGTGTGACCCGGGATCTCGGTATGGAATGTGAAGCGCATCGTCACGTTCAGGGTGGGAGTTCAACGCCAGCAAACTAACTCCGACTACGTCATCCGAGCATCGTCATCCGGCTCGCTCAGGCGGATCCCTCGGCCTCCATCTTGAAGCCCTTCCTCGTCATGTGACCCCATCCCTCCACCCCCCGGAGCGCGGAGATCGTACCCTTCAATCGCCACCACGCGCTCAACTGCCGGTAGCCGAAGTTCTCGAGCACCGTGAGCGCGAACAGAGACAGGAGGTCCGACATCTTCGGATAGCGCCGGAAGGATAACTCCTCGAGCGCTACCGCCGAGAGCGACAGAGCCACCCCGAGCACCATCGCGACGCCCAGGAACGCGAGCACGAATGGCCATTCCGCACGCCCCGAGAGCACAGTGACCGTGAACGAGAAGTAGCCGAGAAACTCGATGACAGGCCCCAGCATCTCGAGGAAGAAGAAGTAGGGGAACGCGATCAGACCCGACCGACCGTAGCGCGGGTTCATCAGCATGACGCGATGTCGCATGAGCGACTGGAACAAGCCCCTCTGCCATCGATCCCGCTGACGCGACAGGACGGCAACGGTCTCGGGACACTCGGTCCACGCCACCGGATCGGGAACGAAATGGATACGATAAGGAATGTCGTTCTCACGACAGTGCCGGTGCATGCGCACGATCAGCTCCATGTCCTCGCCGACCGTGTCGGTGGCGTAGCCCCCGGCATCGACCACGGTTTGGCGTTTGAAGATCCCGAACGCACCCGAGATGACCAGAGTCGCGTCCAGGGCGTCCCACCCCATGCGACCGGAGAGGAAGGCCCGCAGGTATTCCAGCACCTGGAGCTTTGCCAGCAGGTTGTCGGGCAGCCCCACCTCGACCACCCGCCCCTCCTGGACCGTGCACCCGTTTGCGATCCGGAGCACCCCGCCGGCCGCGATCGTGTCGGCGTCTTCGAGGAACGGTCGCACGATTCGAATGAGCGCCTGGGGCTCCAGCAGCGAGTCCGCATCCATGGCGCAGAAGAGCGGTGTCTGACAGAAATTGAGACCGGCGTTGAGGGCATCGGACTTGCCGCCGTTCTCCTTGTCGATCACCCAGAGGTTCGGATGCCGGCGGGACCGAAAGACCTGCCGCACGACCTCCGACTCCAGCTCCGCCGTCGGGACGCGGTTCGCCCTCTGAAGGTTGAACGCGTCCGTGAGACGCTCGAGCGTCCCGTCTTTCGAGCCGTCGTTGACGACGAGAATATCGTAATTCGGATACTCGAGCGTGAGGAGCGAACGCACCGACTCGACGCACGTCGGCTCCTCGTTGTACGCCGGTGCGATCAGCGTGATCGGTGGCGCCCACGCGGTGGTTATGAGGTCGGTGAGGTCCAGGGATTTCAGACGAAGGGCGTACCTCTTTAGCGCACGGAACGCGAACAGACTCGTGGCCAGATAGACGGCATGGAGCGCGATGAAGTAGAAGAGGACGACGTAGTTGAATGCGCCGATCGTCGTCCAGAAGGCGGCGGTCAAAGGTCCCGCTCCTCGAAGACAACTTGACCCGCCAATGAGGCGTGCGCGTCGTCCGTCGCGGCTACCCGCGCGAGCCACCCTCGTCCGCCCGCATCGCGCACGCCACGGGCGGCATGGAGCGCAGCCCACGGCGACACGTCGTCCATTCCGGCGAGCAGCAGCGGCAGCTCCGATTCATCTCCGAGGACACCGAGCGCGTGAAATGCCTGTGCGCGAATGAGCTCGTCTTCCGAGGAGCACCAAGCACGCAGTGTCGGCACGTGCTCGGGCCGGCCCACTACCGCGATGAGACGCAGCAGGGACGCGAGGAACTCCCGGCCGCCTGCGTCCGCCAAGGCCGTCACCGCCAGATCGGCCGACCGAGGATCCCGCTGCATTCTCAAGGCCTCTGCGTAGACCGCTCGCAGCCACTCCGGAATCGATTGATCCACCAATCCCTCCCGGAGCACGGGGACACCTCGGGGCCCATCGTGGCGAGCATGGACGCCAGGAAACGACGGTCCCAACCGTGAAATCGATGGAGGTGCTTCATGAGGGCCGGCGCGAGCTCCGAGTGCTCGGGCCGCGCGAGGTACCGAGCCGCGACCATAGAGACGAGCGGCGACGGATCATCCAGACCCGCAAGCACCTCGGCCGAATAACGGGGCATACCGAGCGTGCCAAGAGTCTGGACGGCACGAGTACGTACCTCGGATCGCGGGTGCTTCGTACGCTCCGCGATCGAGTCGAGGTACGGCGCGACCAGTCTGCGGAGCGTTCGCTGCTCCTCACCCCGCACGCGCCGCGCGTACTCCAGGACGAACTGCACGAAGTTCAGGCGATACTTCCGCGGGACGAGCGCGTGGACTTCGTCCGCTCGACCAGGATCCGCGATCGCCGCAAGAACCGGTCCCTCCCACTGGCTCTTCAACGCGGCGCGGAGTCGCTCCCGGCGTGCGCTGCCGATCCGAAGGACGACGGCGTAAACCGAGAAGAGGATGGCGATCACGAGAATCGCGAGGATGATCGCGGCAAGGATCAGGAGGGCCGAGTCCGTGAGGTTCGACGCGCCCCGTCCGAAGATCTGGTCCACGACTAAAGCGCCGTCTCGGAACGGCCGCGCCGAAGCAACCGCCATACTCGAGCCGAGAGCTCAATCGGCGAAAACGGCTTGAGAACGTAGTCGTCGGCGCCGAGCTTGAATCCGCGGACCACGTCGGCCTCGCTTCCCATCGAGGTCAACAGAATGATCGGAACGGCCGCGTAGGCGGGGCTGCGTCGGAGCCTCTCGAGCACCTCGAAGCCGTCCATCCCCGGCATCTTGATGTCGAGGATCACCAGATCGGGCACGTCCTCCAGCGCCGCCTCGTACGCGTCCTTCCCATTGTCGTAGCGGACGACGTCGAGACCCTCCTTCTCCAGCCGGTGCAGCAGGATCGTCGCGGAGATCTCGTCGTCCTCGGCGACGAGAACGCGCGCCGCGCTGTCCCCTCGGTCCTCGTCGGTGGCGACGACTCGATTCCGGCCGGCTTCATGCGCCCGGAAGAGCCGACGACGGGCTCGCAGGAGCGCTTCCTCGAGCGTCAGCTCGGGCCCTACGTCGACGACGCCCACCGAAACCGTGAGCGTCGTGGTCTCGCCGTCGGGTGTCTCGAACGGAAGGGCCCGTACGGCTTCGAGAACCCGCCCGGCGGCATCGGCCAACTCCCCTCCGCCCGGGTCGGGTTCGTACACTACGAACTCGCCACCCCCGAGCCGACCGACGCGTGCTTCATCGTCGACCGCCGACCGAATCGACTTTGCCACATCTCCGAGCGCCTCCTCGGCCGCCTGCCACCCCCAGGCGTCGGCCAGCGACGCAAAGCCGTCGATCTGAACGAGCGCGATGCCGTACTCCGCCGTCCCGCCCTCGCAGGCCGCAGCCAAACCGGCGCGGTTCAGGAGGCCAGTCGTGTGGTCGATCAAGCCACCCGGATCACGCTGAGCGCTCCTCTCCAACCGAATCGCCACATCGCGCTCGAGTACATCCGGATCAAAGGGCTTCTCGATGAAGGCATCGGCGCCGAGCGCGAAGCAGTCTTCTCGAACGTCGGCACCGCCGCGCGCGGAGATGACCAACACGGGGACGGTCGCTGTCAGCGGATCCGCACGAAGACGGGTCAGCAAGGTTCGACCGTCGAGGTCGGGCAGAATGAGGTCCAACAAGACCAGATCGAACGACGACGTATCGAGGGCCTCCTTCGCCGAAGCGCCGTCCGATGCCGTGACGACCTCTCGGCCCTCCGACTCGAGGACCACCGAAAGGAGATACTGCATTTCGGGGTCGTCTTCGACGACGAGGATCGTCGCGGGCTGTGTCCTCACGACTCGAGTTCGGCCCAGTCCACCGGAAACGACACGTCGAGCAATCGCGCGAGCGCCTCGGTCGCACCGGAAGCCGGCGCATGAACCGTCGCGAGCTCTCGCACGATCTCGCGCTGTTTCTCGTTGATCCCTTCGTTCGTGAGGACGAGCACGGGCAGACCGGTATGCACCCGGTCTGCCCGCAACTCCAGGAGCGCGGCGATCCCTCGGCCGCCGGGAAGGCCAAGGTCGATGACCACGGCGTCGGGCGCCTCGCTGCCGAGGATTTGGATCACGTCACCACGAGTCGCCGTGGAGGCGTCGAAGCCACGCCTGCGGACAACACGCTCGAGCTCGGCTCTGTGATCTTCCTCGGTGACCATGAGAAGAACGCGCCCACCACGCCGTCGGCCGAGGCTGCGCCAGAGAACACGCAGAAGGTCTTCCCGCTCGAACGGCTTGGTCACGAGGTCCACCGCGCCGAGGAGCTTCCCCCGGCCTTCGTTCGCCACGACACTGACGATCACGACCGGAATGGCGCGAAGATCGGGGGTCGACTTCAGGCGCTTGAGCACATCCCATCCCGTGATGCCCGGCATGATCAGGTCCAGCGTGATCAGGTCGGGACGGATCTCCGCCGCTAACCGCAGGCCCTCCTCACCGTCCGCAGCCGTGAAGACCTGACAACCGAACTCCTCGAGGTAGTGCCGGATCAGCACCCTCGAGTCCCGCTCATCGTCTACCACGAGCACCTTGAAACCGGCCCACCCACCGGGCCCTTCTGCGCGACTGGCCCCATTCGACGCCTCAATTCCATCG
>Ga0224512_10001010_pt1 | contig 28061 bp, 28 predicted proteins | sample SF_May12_sed_USG_4_FD_169103 | JGI IMG/M metagenome (GOLD analysis project Ga0224512, IMG submission 169103) | Sediment microbial communities from San Francisco Bay, California, United States - SF_May12_sed_USGS_13 | ecosystem: Environmental > Aquatic > Marine > Sediment | place: USA... | reverse complement strand
ACGGGTGCCTCCGCCACCACACCCCCTACGACGAACACACCGCCTGGGCACACCGCCACGACCTCGCCGCTTGACACTTCAAACCGTGGGATGTCTAGAGCAGCACCGACGCCGCCCACACGGACCAGGCGACGATCATGATCATGCCCAGGATCAGGTCTATCACGACGCTGATCCCGAAGCCTCTCGCAGTCCCGCGTACCGCGACGAGCGCTTCGTTCCAGTCGCCCTTGAGCAGGTATTCGACCACGAGGAGCCCGGCGAGGGCGCCGAGGATCAGGCCGAGGACCGGGATGACGAAGAACCCGATGACGGCGCCGACGACGGCGCCGAGTTGGGCCCACGCCGAGGCGCCGGATGCGGCCGCCGCCCGACGGGGAATCATCACGCTCTTGATTCCGCCGGCCACGACCAGCACGGAAAGCAGTCCGATCACCATCCAGCCCAGCGTGCCGAACCCGACCATGAAGCCGTAGAACAACGCCGCAGCCCAGATGAGGAGCAAACCGGGTAGCACCGGAAGTACGACGCCCATCAGCCCGAGGACCATGGCAACGGCGACGACGATCGTCCACAGCATCACATCGTCGGTGCCAACTGCACTGGGGAGGGAGTCCACTCGCAGTCCTCGGAGTCAGGTTGCCGGCCGCTGAGCGAGTTCGGCCAGTTTGAGCATGGTCGACCAGTTGCGGGCCGTCGTCGTCACGCCCAACGCCCGTTCGAGCACTGCACCGGTGAGCTTGGATCGGCCCGAACCGTTCGGATACCACAGGTAGAGTTCCCTGCCGATGATCTCGAGTCGGTCGGGTAGGTAGGCCTCGACGTCGAAGGCGGCGATCGTGTCGGGTTCGGGGGGTCGGTCGCAAAGCGAGATGTGGAGGAGTTTGGGTTCGGCCTCGGCGTCGGGGAAAGGGTTGGCGGCCAGGATGCCGGGCCAGTCGGCCACGGGGCGGGCGACGACCGGAATCGAGAAGCCGAACCGCTCGGCGACCGCATCGGCCACATCGTCGACGACCTCGGATTCGCGGCGATCTCCGGCATCGAGCAGCACGTTGCCCGAGGCGATGTAGGTGGTCACGTCGTCGAAGCCGCGATCGGACAACTTCTCCCGCAAGGCTGCCATCGGCACCTTGTTGTGCCCGCCGACATTGATGCCCCGGAGGAGCACGACGTATCGGTTGATGAGGTCGTCGCCGTCAGCCATGTCGAGTTGATCCTAGACGCCGACCGCCTCGTCAGGCACCGGTCCACACCGAGCCGCTCGTGTATTGGCGCAGACCGCGGTTGAAGACAACGACCGCCGCGGTCATCAGACCAGTGGCCACGGCGGCCATGGCCACCGCCCACCGCCAGTCGAAATTGCTCAGCAGCCGCACCGGCACGCCCGACACGAATCCTGCAGGGATCACCGCATAGAGCAGGAACCGGGCCCGGCTCCCGAACAGGTCGACCGGGTAGGAAGCGAACAGGAGGAGGGCCTGGAAACTCAGATCACCCACTTCGGATCGCCCGAGGAAGAACGCGGTGGAGCCGATCAGGACGAGGAAACCGACGATCATCGCGGCCGAGGCCACGGCCGTCGTGACGAAGATGGCGAGCCGTATCGGCGTCGGGTCGGCGAGTATGAAGAAGAGGCCGACACCGAAGATGATGTCGCCGATGAAGGTCACGTCGATCCGTCGCGCCAGCAGATAGGGGAGGGTCGGGATCGGGAGTCCGAGGGCGGCGTCGAGTCTGCCGTCGGCGATGGCCTGGCCGATGAGCCGGCTGTTGGCCAGCAGCCCGAGCACGAAGCCGCCTGCGGTGGTGGGCACCGCTTGGAGGACGACGATGTCCTGAACCTCCCAGCCCCTGATCGACTCGAATCGACGAAACAAGAACAGCCAGAACAGTACCCAGACGGCGTCGTTGGCCACCATGGCCCAAACCTGGACGCAGAAACCCCGGCGGTTGCTCCAGGCCTCGGCCAACGAGCCCGCCCAGGTTCGCAGCACCGCCGTGGCGATCCACCGCAGGCCCGTCGGTTCAGGCCGGTGAGCGGTCGATCGGTCGACCCGGTTCACGGCTGCCTCCTGATCCGTTCGACCCGGGGGGCGAACAGCCAGGCCGAGGCGGTTACCAGGACCACCGACCAGCCGAGCTGCCACACCGGGAAAACCGGTTCGACATGGCCCGAGGCCAGACGACCGGGAACGTAGGCCATGGTCATGAAGGGCATTGCTTTGGCCAACGACTCGACACCGGATGGCAGGATCTCGAGCGGCAACAGCATGCCGCCGAGAAGGAAGACCAGCTTCTGGTAGATGAACCACAGCCCCCGGACGTCGCGGATCCAGAACGAGAACGCTCCCACGCCGATCTGGCCCACGATGTTATTGAAGATGGCCAGCATGATCGACGGGGCGGCCAGCAGCAGCGCCGTGGTGCTCACCGGCACGCCCCCGAACCACAGCGACCAGGCCAGCCCGGCGGCGATGCAGCACAGGACCTTTGGAGCGGCATGCCCCATCCAGCGGGCCACCCGAAAGGAGAACAAATCGACCGGCCGAAGCAGCTCGACGTCGATGTCGCCGCTGATGACGGCATCGGCCTCGTACTCGATGATGCGAGTGGGCACCGATCACCTGATCGAGCGGCGGGTCGACGACCGTGAGGTCGATCACCGAACCGGCGGCCAGCAGGCGGTTCAACACGTCGCCGACCGGTCGTGTGGTCGTGTCGACCTCCAGCACGGTCTTCGTCGGCGAGTTCTCGGCGACCGTCACCGCGGGACCGTCGATGCGAAGCAGCGTGACCAGAGCGGCCCGGTCGATCGGTTCCACGAAACTCACCTCGACCCGCTTGGTCCGCAACAGCGTTCCACGCATGGCTCGGACCGTGTCGTCGTAGATGATCACGCCGTGGTTGACGATGACGGCCTGGTCGGCGACGTGCTCGATGTCGGCCACGTCGTGACTGGTGAGGAAGATGGTGCACCCGAGCTCCTCGTTGAGGTCGACCAGCAGTTGGCGAAACTGCTGTTTGGCCACGAGATCGAGACCGATCGACGGTTCGTCGAGGAACAGCAGATCGGGGGAGTGGAGCAGGCAAGCCGCCAGCTCGCATCGCATCCGCTGGCCGAGCGACAGGGTTCGGCTGGGCTGGTCGAACAGCTCGGTGGCGTCGAGTCGCTCGGCCAGCTCGGCCACCCGCCGGGTCATCGTGGGGCCGTCGAGACCGTAGATGGCGGCCAGCATCTTGAACCCGACGTGGGCCGGTAGCTCGTGCCACAGCTGGGACCGTTGTCCGAACACGGTCTCGACTTGCCCGCACCGTTGGGACCGATGAACGCGAGCCGTTCGCCGGGCTCGACCGAGAACGAGATGCCGTCGACAGCACGAATCCTCCGCCGCCTGCCTCGGCGACCCACGGTGAAGGTCCGCGTCAGTCCATCGACCTCGATCGCCCGGCGGTCACGCCTTCGGTCCATGTTGACACTATGACAGCACCGTGTGACCGCCGTTCTCGAATTCCGTGCGGTCAGACGTCCACCGTTGGCGCAGCAGCAGGACGGGGCGACGGTCCACTGGTGACCTTCGGCCCTTGGCCGAGATCTCCGCCTGGTGGACAATCCCGCTCATGGAAGATTTCACCCCGCACAGCTGGAAACTCACCTTCGAGACCCGTGAGGACGAGGATCATTGCGACATGGCGGTGCACCTCGACGCCGGTGATCGGTCGTTGAGCGGGCACGGTCGCTCACGGCGCAACCCCGCCGACCCCGCCGTTCCCCAGATCGGCGAGGAGTTGGCCGCAGCCCGGGCCCTGCACGATCTGGCCAACCACCTGACCGAGGACGCGTGGGCCATGATCGAGCAGCACTCGAAGTAGGCGCCGTATCATCCAATCCGGCCCTGATGGTGGGTTCGGCCTGGCCGGAGGTGAGCCGGCCAAAGCTTGGCGGGTTGCTAGAACTCCACGTCGAGCGCCTCGCACAGGAAGCGCATGAACGGCGCCGCCCGCCTGCAGTTGTCGGTGAAGTCGGCCAGGAAGTCATCGCCCGTTATCCGCTTCTGGGTGAGGGCGGTGGTGGCGATGAAGTCCTTGCGCTTGAGGTCGTCGATCAGCGGATGGTCGGCATCGAAGCCCTTCGGCGGTCGCTTCAGCGACTCGCCGCCGAGATCGAACACGTCGGTGAACCGTTTGCCCTGCGCCGCCGACTTCCACCGCTTCGGCTCGGTGTCGATCCGGTCCCGGATCGCGTAGGCGGCCGCCGTCTCCGGTCGCCACAGGCCGACACCCATGAAACAGTTGCCGGGCTCCAGGTGCAGGTAGAAGCCCGGCGCATGCACGTCTTTCGCCTGCGCGTGGCGGAACTGCATACCGGTGTTGGTCTTGTACGGCGTCTTGTCCTTCGAGAACCTGGTGTCGCGCTGGATACGGAACAGTGAACCGCCAACCTTGCGGGTGTCGGCCACGAAGTGCGGGGATATCCGGGCCAGTTGTTCGGCGAAGGCGGCGACGAAATCGAGGGCAGGCTCCCGAACCTCGGCCTCGTAGCGATCCTGGTTCTCCTTGAACCACTCCCGGGAGTTGTTCTCGCCGAGGTCATTCAGAAAACGGAACGTCCGGGTGGTGAAATACGGGTTGCCCATGGGCGCAGTGTAGGCACGGCCAACAACTCCGGTCGACGGATTGTGGCCCCGACGTGGTCCCCAGGCGGCTTTGGGGGATTGCCCGGATGCGGCCCGCCGGTCTGCTGCCGTACACCTGAGGTATGGATTCGTTCTCCGCTCATCAACTCATGGATCTCTGGTTCGCCTTCACCGCACGGGCACCCCTGGTCATGGCAGCCGGCGTGACGCTCACCGTCGGCGCGGAACTGGTTGGACGCCGGATCGCGGGTCGGGCGATTCCCGTCGGTGAGATGAAGTTGTCGGCGGTCGCCGCCTTCTCGTTCATGGCGGTCAAGGTGGTCGCCGGATACGGCCTCCTCCTGCCGGTGCACGTCTTCCTGTACCGGTACCGCCTGTTCGACGTCGACCTGTGGAACCCCTTCACCTGGCTCGGCATCTTTCTGATGCGGGACTTCGTCTCCTACTGGGCCCATCGGATCGAGCACACCAACAAATGGCTGTGGGCGTCGCACTCGATCCACCATTCGTTCGAGACGATGTCGCCGAGCTGTGCCACCCGCATACCGTGGATGGAGAACCTGTACAAGATCCCGTTCGGGCTGTGGATGCCCCTGATCGGGTTCGACTTCCGACTCGTCGTCGGCATCGACACCCTGGCCGCGCTGATCTCGATCGCCCAGCACACCGACCGGTTCCCGGCGAAACCCGACGGCTGGCTGCAACGGGTGTTCATCGTGCCCAGCCACCATCGGGTGCATCACGGCACCAACGATGCCTATCTCGACAAGAACTTCGGCGCCGTCCTCTGCGTTTGGGACAAGCTGTTCGGCACCTTCCAAGCCGAGGTCGAACCGGCCCGATTCGGGATCCTGGGTCGGCCGCTCAACCGGCGCCGGGACATGGTCCTCGGCCGGTACCCGGACCTGCTCCACTGACCCCCGACCGTTCTGCGAGGCTCAGGTGACACCCGGTGTCGTCTGTGCTGCGACTATCGGGAGTGGTCAGTCCTGTTCGGCCCGCCACTCGGACAGGCTCGGGGCTTCGGCGCCGATCGACGTGGAGTCGCCGTGGCCGGTGTGGACCACCGTTTCCGATGGCAGGGTGAAGAGCTTCGATTCGATCGAGTCGAGGATCACGTCATAGCTGGAGAACGATCGGCCGGTCGCCCCGGGTCCGCCGTTGAACAGCGTGTCACCGCTGAACAGCACTCCCTCGGCCGGCACGTACAGACAGCAACCGCCGGGGGAGTGGCCCGGTGTGTGGATGATCCGAAGCTCGGTGTTGCCGACCGTGACCAGGTCGCCGTCAGACAGTTCGGTGTCGAATCGATGCTCCGGGTAGACGACGTCCCACAGCATTGCATCGTCGGGATGCAGGTAAATGGGGCAACCGGCTCTGGTCGCCACCTCCACGGCGGCGTTGATGTGGTCGTTGTGGCCGTGGGTGGAGACGATCGCTTTCAGGGTGCGATCGCCGACGCGGGCAAGGATCTCCTCCGCGTTGTGGGCGGCGTCGATGACGATGACCTCCCGGTCGTCGCCCACCATCCACACGTTGTTGTCGACGTCGAAGTCCTGCCCGTCGAGGCTGAACACGCCGGACGTGATCACTCGATCCAATCTCATGGCTGTTCCTCCGCCCGCCGCGCTACATCACCACGACGGAACGCAGCACCTCGCCGCGCTCCATCTTGTGGAAGGCCTCCTCCACGCCTTCGATGCCGATGGTCTCCGACACGAAGCCGTCCAGGTTGAGCCGCCCCTGGAGATAGAGGTCGATGAGCATCGGGAAGTCCCGACTCGGGAGGCAGTCGCCGTACCAGCTCGACTTGAGCGCCCCGCCCCGGCCGAAGATCTCGATGAACGGCAGCTCGACCTTCATCTCCGGGTTGGGAACCCCGACCAGCACGACGGTGCCCGCCAGGTCACGGGCGTAGAACGCCTGCTCGTAGGTCTGCGGGAGGCCGATCGCCTCGATGGCCACATCCACGCCGTTGCCGCCGGTCAGCTCCCGGATCTTCTCGACCGGGTCGGTGTTCGACGAGTTGATGGTGTGGGTGGCTCCGAACTGTTTGGCCAGCTCCAGTTTGGCGTCGTCGATGTCGACGGCGATGATCGTGGATGCTCCGGCGATGCGTGAGCCCTCGATGGCGGCGTCGCCGACCCCGCCGCAGCCGAACACCGCAACCGAGTCCCCCCGGCCGACGCCGCCGGTGTTGATGGCGGCCCCGATCCCGGCCATGACCCCGCAGCCCAACAGGCCGGCGGCTTCCGGCCGGGCTTCGGGATTGACCTTGGTGCACTGCCCGGCGGCGACCAGGGTCTTGTCGCAGAAGGCGCCGATGCCCAGCGCCGGTGACAGCTCGGTGCCGTCGGTCAGCGTCATCTTCTGGGTGGCGTTGTGGGTGTTGAAGCAGATCTGCGGTTTGCCCTTGAGACAGGACCGGCACGAGCCGCAGACGGCCCGCCAGTTGAGGATCACGTAGTCGCCTGGGCCCACGTCGGTCACGTCGGGCCCAACGGCCTCGACGACACCCGCCGCCTCATGGCCCAGAAGGAACGGGAACTCGTCGTTGATGCCGCCCTCCCGGTAATGGAGGTCGGTGTGGCAGACCCCGCAGGCCTTGATCTCGACGACCGCCTCGCCCGGGCCGGGGTCGGGAATGACGATTGTCTCGACGGAGACCGGCTCCCCCTTGGCCTTGGCGATGACCCCGCGTACTTCCTGTGGCATGGCTGCTCCTACCTCATGTCTTCTCGCTCGACCCGATTGTGCGGATACGACAGTAGTCGATCGGTCTCGGCTGGACACGACCGACGGTTGAGGCGACGCCGTCCTCATGGGCGACTCATCGGATGCCGATGGATGGCTGCCCTCCCGAGGGCATCTTCGGAGCCGACGAGTTCGCCGATGACCCTAGGACGCGGCCAGCGTCTCGTCGAGTGATCGGGCCAGCAGGTCGCAGGCCAGGTCGATCTCGGGCTCGGTGACGATGAACGGGGGCGCAATGATCACATGGTCGCCCCGCAGCCCGTCGGCGGTGCCGGCGGATGGATAGCACAACAGGCCGTTGGCCTGAGCCACCTCCTTGAGGCGGGCCGCCACCTGAAGACGCGGCTCGAAAGGCTCGCCGGTTTCCCGGTCCGCCACGAACTCGAGACCCCAGAACATGCCCCGACCCCGGATGTCGCCGACGTGACGATGATCGCCGAACCGTTGCCGGAGACGATCCTCCAGCAGACGGCCCATCGTCGTCGCCCGTTCGATCAGATTGCGGCCCTTCACCTCATCGAGGACGGCGAGCCCGGCAGCGGCGGCCATCGGATGGCCCTGATAGGTGTAACCGTGCTGGAAGAAGCCGGAGCCGTCGAGGATCGTGTCGTGGATCTCGCCCGTGCAGATCATGGCGCCCAGCGGTTGATAGCCGGCCCCCAGTCCCTTGGCCAGGCAGACGATGTCGGGCGCAATACCGTCGTGTTCGGACGCGAACAGCGTCCCGGTCCGTCCCATCCCGCACATCACCTCGTCGAGGATCAGCAGGATCCCGTGGTGGTCGCAGATCTCGCGAATGCGAGCGAAGTAGCCGTCGACCGCGGGTACGGCACCGAGTGTGGCACCGACCACCGGTTCGGCCAGGAACGCCATGACGGTGTCGGCCCCCAACCGCTCGATCTCGGCCTCCAACTCGTCGGCCGCCCTTCGACCGTACTCAGCGGCCGTCTCGCCCTTGTGCCGATGCCGGTACTCGTAGCACGGAGCGATGTGTGAGGTCTCGACGAGCAGAGGCTGGTAGGGCGCTCGGCGCGCGACGTTCCCGCCGGCGGCCAGCGCGCCCAGTGTGTTCCCGTGATAGCTCTGCCGGCGTGCTATCAGGTGATCGCGCTGAGGTTCTCCTCGCTCGATGAAGTACTGCCGGGCAACCTTGATCGCCGACTCGACCGCCTCGGATCCGCCCGACACGAAGTAGACCCGGTCGAGTCGGCCGGGGGCGACCTCAGCAAGACGCCGCGCCAGCTCCTCGGCCACCTCGGTCGTGAAGAAACCCGAATAGGGGAAGGCGATGCTGTTGAGCTGGGTGACAACGGCTTCGGCCACCGCCCGGTTGGAATGACCGAGGCATGACACCGCCGGACCGCCTGAGGCGTCGAGGTACCGCTTTCCTTCGGTGTCGATGATGAAGCAGCCGTCACCGGCGGCGGCGAACGGGGCGTGCTCGTGGCCCCGGCGGCCCATGACGTGGCTCGTGGTGATCACTCCAGCATCGTAGATCGGTTGATCACCGGACGGTGAAGCGGTCGAGGCAATCGGGACAAACGGCGGCGGCCGCCGAACGGGGATGGCTACGGTTTGTCCATGGAGATCGAGATCCGGCTGACCCGTACCGGCGAACATCGCACAGCCTGCGACACCATGTGTCGAGCCCTGCTCACCTCGCCACCCGACGACGATCGGTGGGCGAAGAGCCGGACGGCGTGGGAGAGTTCGATCTCCTATTCCGCTTGGGATGGTGACGACTGCGTCGGCCACGCCGCCAATCTGCACGTGGAAACCACGGTGCCCGGCGGTGCGGCGCTGGCCACCGGTGCGGTCACCTGGGTCGGTGTGTTGACGACGCACGCCCGCCGGGGGGTGGGCACCGGTCTCATGCGTGCCCTGATCGACGACGCAACCGAGCGACAGTGGCCGCTCATGAGCCTTCGGGCCAGCGAAGCCACCATCTACCGACGATACGGCTTCGGCGTGGCAGGCGACTTCGCCGCCGTTGAGATCGAATCACGCCGGGCCCGACCGGTGCGGGGCGCGGCCGCCGGTGCCATGCGGCTGTTGAGCGTCGACGAAGTTCCCGCCGTCGTCGACGAGGTCTACCGGCGCTGCCTTGGCCGGCGACCCGGGCTGATCACCCGACCCGACCCCTGGGTCGAGCGTCATTTCCGCGCCGTCGGCGAGTCAAAGGACAACGCACTGGTCGCCGTGCACCTCGACGGCGGCGGCGAACCGGACGGCTACGTGTACTACACCACCAGTTGGTCCGAGACCCTCGAACAGGGCGGCAAGGGTGTGATCCACGATGTCTTCGCCGTCTCCGACGAGGTCGAGCTGGCGCTCTGGCGCTACCTGCTCACCATCGACCTGGTCGAGACGTGGAAGTCGTTGGGCCGGCCGATCGACGATCTGGTCATCGAGGCCGTCGCCGACCGTCGGGCGTATCGGATCACTTCGGTGATGGACGAGCAATGGCTGCGACTCCTTGATGTGGGCGTGTCGCTGCGGGCCCGTACCTATTCGTCCGGCGGCGACGGGATGGTGGTCGCAGTCACCGATCCGCTCATCGACCGGAACAACGGCCGCTGGCACATCGACGGTTCCGGGGCTCGTCGTACCGACGAGCCGGCCCACCTGGTGGCCGACATCGACGCACTTTCGGCTCTCTACCTCGGCGGCATGTCGTGGCGGACCGAGGCGGCGGTCGGTCGGGTTCGCCCGGGTCCGGCCGTCGATAATGATCGCTACCGTATGGCCCTGGCCGCCGCCGATCGGCTCTTCGCCGTCAAACCGCTGCCGTTCTGCGGCACGTTCTTCTGAAATATCGTTGTCGTCTTCGGATCGCGGTGATTGAATGGTGGCGATGACCTTCAGCCGTCGTGCCGACCGGGCACCGAAGAACATCGCCATCGTCGTAGTACTTATGTAGCGCACGCCGCTGCCTGTTTCATGCTGCGTGCGCCAAGCCTCCCAAACCCGGGGGGCTTTTCCGTTTTTCGCCCGAAGAACCTGAACCTCGATCCACGAAGAGAAGACCCATGACTGTCCAAGCGACCAGCGAACCGATTCGCCTGAACGGCGGCCAAGCCCTGATCAAGAGCCTGGAGATGGAGGGCGTCGAGGTGGTGTTCGGCTATCCCGGTGGCGCCATCCTGCCGGTCTACGACCCGATCATCGACTCGAAGATCCGCCATGTGCTGGTGCGGCACGAGCAGGGAGCCGGCCATGCCGCCGAGGGCTACGCCCACGCAACCGGCCGGCCGGGCGTGTGTATGGTGACCAGCGGTCCAGCCGCCACCAACGTCGTCACCCCGCTGGCCGACGCCTATCTCGATTCGGTGCCGATGGTCTGCATAACCGGTCAGGTCGCCTTGGGTTCGATTGGAACCGACGCCTTCCAGGAATGTGACACCACCGGCATCACCCGGTCGATCACGAAGCACAACATGCTGGTCACCAGGGCGGAAGACATTCCCCGGGCCGTTCGTGAGGCGTTCCACATCGCAACCACCGGCCGCCCCGGCCCGGTGCTGATCGACATCCCCAAGGACATCGTCGATGCCAACAACCCCAACGCCTATTTCGACTTCGTCTATCCCCCCGAGATCGACCTGCCCGGGTACTCGCCGCAGCCCGAACCGGCGGCCGCCGGGATCGCAGCCGCCGTCGAGCTGATGAAGTCGGCCGAGCGGCCCGTGCTCTACGTCGGTGGCGGTGTGCTCAAGGCGCGCGGCGCGGAGGCACTGCGGCGGCTGGCCGAGCTGGGCGACATCCCGGTTGTGACCACGTTGATGGCTCGGGGGGCCCTGCCCGACAGCCACGAACTGAATCTCGGCATGCCGGGCATGCACGGCAACTACACGGCGGTCACGGCCATCCAGCGTTCCGACCTGCTGATCGCCATGGGGGCTCGATTCGACGATCGGGTCACCGGCAGGGTCGCAGCGTTCGCCCCCGACGCCAAGGTCATTCATGTGGACATCGATCCGGCCGAGCACGGCAAGGTCCGGACGCCCGACGTGTCGGTCGTCGGCGACTGTCGGCTGGCAATGGAGGCCATGCTGCGGTCACTGGCCGCCGACGGTGGGGCCGAGGCGTTCGCCGACCACACGCCATGGCGCCGGCAGCTCTCCGGTTGGCAGGAGAAGTATCCGCTCACCTACGAGCCGTCGGCCCCCGGCCAGTACGTCAAACCCCAGCAGGTTCTGGAAAGCCTGCGCGACGCCTGCCCGTCCGACACGATCGTCACCTCCGGTGTGGGTCAGCATCAGATGTGGGCCAGCCAGTATTGGCGATTCGAGCATCCCTACACCTGGATCAACTCGGGTGGTCTCGGAACCATGGGGTTCTCGATCCCGGCCGCCATCGGGGCCAAGGCCGCCTACCCCGATCGTATGGTGTGGGCGGTCGACGGCGACGGTTGTTTCCAGATGACCGGCCAGGAGTTGATCACCGCGTCGGTCGAGCGCATCCCGATCAAGGTTGCTCTGCTCAACAACGCCTACCTCGGCATGGTCCGTCAGTGGCAGGAGCTGTTCTACGACGAGCGGTATTCCGAGGTCTATCTGAGCCATGACATGCCGGACTACGTGAAATGGGCCGAGGCGATGGGTTGCGTGGCCTTCCGGGTCGAGGAGCCGACCGAGATCGAGGTGGCGATCGCCAAGGCGAACGAAATCAACGACCGCCCGGTTCTGGTCGAGTTCCGCTGCCTGAGCGAGGAGAAGGTGTACCCGATGGTCCCCGCAGGCGGTTCGAACGACGACATCATCGTCGACCCGTCTCAGCGGGGCGACGCCAAGAGCACTGTCGACCCGTCTCAGCGGGGCGACGCCAAGAGCACTGTCGACCCGTCTCAGCGGGGCGACGCCAAGAGCACTGTCGACCCGTCTCAGCGGGGCGACGCCAAGAGCACTGTCGACCCGTCTCAGCGGGGCGGCCGGCGGCCTGACGCAGGAGAACAACAATGACCACCAGTATCGTCGAGAATCGCAAACCGCATGACCGCACCATCGTCGTGCTGGTCGAGAACAAGGCCGGTGTGCTGGCCCGAGTGGCCGACCTATTCGCCCGCCGGGGCTACAACATCATCTCGCTGGCGGTCGCCCCCACCAACGACGACCGGTTCAGCCGCCTCACGATCGTCGTCGATGTCGAGTCGGCACCGCTCGATCAGATCGTCAAGCAGCTCTTCAAGCTGATCAACGTGGTGGAGATCGCCGAACTCGCTCCCGAGCTGGCGGTCGAGCGGGAACTGCTGCTGGCGACGGTACGCGCTCCGCAGGAGAGCCGCAGCCAGATCATCGAACTGGTGGACGTCTTCGAGGGCAAGATCCTGGCCGTGTCTCCCGACCACCTCACGGTTAGCCTCGATGGCAGACCGTCGAAGCTCGATGACTTCGAGGCGCTGCTGGAGGGGTACTCGATCGTCGAGCTGCAACGCTCGGGGCGGATCGCCCTTCCGAAAATCGGGCGGGACGTCCCCCGTCTGCGGGCCGTCTCCGAATCCGCGTAGTACGTCCGTCAATCAATACCAACAACCGAATCACGAGGAACCCCATGGCCAACATCTACTACGAAGCCGACGTCGACCGCTCCCAGATCAGCAGCCGCAAGGTGGCGATTCTGGGCTACGGCTCCCAGGGCCACGCTCACGCACTCAACCTGAAGGAGTCCGGGATCGACGTGCGGGTCGGCCTGCGTGACGGCTCGTCGTCCGCGGCCAAGGCCTCCGAGGCCGGTCTGTCGGTGAAGTCGATCGCCGATGCCGCCGCCGAGGCCGACGTCATCATGATGCTCATGCCCGACACCGAGATGGGGGCCATCTACCGCGAGCACGTCGAGCCCAACCTCGACGACGGCGACGCCTTGTTCTTCGCCCACGGCTTCAACATCCGGTTCGACCTGATCAAGCCGCCGGGTGGCGTCGACGTCTGCATGGTGGCGCCAAAGGGCCCCGGGCATCTCGTCCGCCGCACCTACGTCGAGGGTGGTGGCGTGCCCTGCCTGATCGCCATGGAGCAGGACGCAACCGGCAACGCCAAGGCGCTCGCCCTGGCCTACGCCGACGCCATCGGTGGGGCCCGGGCCGGTGTCATCGAAACCACCTTCACAGAGGAGACCGAGACCGACCTGTTCGGCGAGCAGGCCGTGCTGTGCGGTGGAACCTCGGCGCTGGTCCAGGCCGGGTTCGAAACCCTGATCGAGGCGGGCTACCAGCCGGAGATCGCGTACTTCGAGTGTCTCCACGAGCTGAAGCTCATCGTCGACCTCATGTACGAGGAGGGGATCGCCGGGATGCGTTACTCGGTGTCCGACACCGCAGAGTACGGCGATCTGACCCGTGGCCCTCGGGTCATCAACGATGCGGTGAAGGCCGAGATGCGCCAGATCCTCTCCGAGGTCCGGTCCGGCCGGTTCGCCGAGGAATGGGTGGCCGAATCCCGAGCCGGTCGCCCGAACTTCCTCGCCCTCGAGAAGGCCGGTCACGATCACCCGATCGAAAAGGTCGGCAAGGAGCTGCGAGCCATGATGCCGTGGATCTCCCAGGGCAAGGCTTCGGTCCGGGAGACCTCGGGCGGCCAGGGCTGATCTCCGCTCGACGTCAGCCGAATGATTCGAAACCGTGGAGCAGCCCGGCCACGTTTTCGGCCAGCTCGTCGGTGGCGTAGCCGCCCTCCATCACGAGCACCGTGGGCAGTGCGAGCGACGCCAGGCGGGTGCCGATCGTCGGGTAGACGGGCGTTGGCAGCTTGAAGGTGCTGATGGGGTCGTTCTCGTGGGTGTCGACGCCGGCCGAAATGACGACTGCGTCGGGGTCGTGATCCCGCACCCAGTCGATGGCCCGGTCGAGGGTCGCCATCCATTCGCTCGGACCGGTGCCGGGCGGTAGCGGCAGGTTCAGGTTGTGGCCGTCGCCGTGGTCGGAGCCGGTTTCGTCGGCGAAACCGCTGAAGTACGGAAACTCCTCGACCGGGTCGGCGTGAATCGAGCAGAACGCCACGTCGGCCCGTTCGTAGAAGATCGACTGGGTCCCGTTGCCGTGGTGGTAGTCGATGTCGAGGACCGCGACCCGCTCGAAGGCACGGTTGCGCAAGGCTTGGGCGGCGATCGCCGCATTGTTGAGGTAGCAGTAGCCGCCGAATTGCCGCCGCCCTGCGTGATGGCCGGGAGGCCTGCACAACGCAAAGGTGGCCGCCGGCCGGTCCGGTTCCGTCTCGGTCCGTTCGGCCACCAACCGGGCCGCCGTCTGGGCGGCGGCGGCGCTGATGGCCACGGAATTCCAGGTGTCGGGCCCGATCGAACAGTCGGCGGCGAACGAGTAGTAGCCCAGCTGGCCGTCGAGAGTGCCCGGGCGAACGTCACGCAACCCCGTAGCCGGCCACGTGAAGCCCATGGCCTGCGTTGCCCCTCGGCCCTCCGCCGACCAGCGATCCCAGCAGAGGGTCAGGAACTCGACGTACTCGGCATCGTGGACCTGCTCGGCGAGATCGCGGTCGAACGGATCGGGTTCGACCATGACATGCGACTCGGCCAGTCGTTCGGCCACCCGCACCGCTCGGATCGGGCTCTCCCAGGACACGACGAGTTGCCCGCCGTCGAGTTCGAAGGCGTGATGGAGGGTTTGGGCGGGGGAGTAGACGACGTCCATGGTTTGCCGCCCAAGTTAGCCTGCTGTCGACGACCAGCACCTGATCACGCCTATGTGGACTCGATGCGGTCAGTCCGAGTCGAAGCTTGCGACCTCGAACCCGTCGTCGGTGAACTCCACGACCTTGCCCCGGTTGATGCTGACCCAGTCCCGGGCGTTCAGGTAGGTCTCGAACGACTTGGCGATGCGTTGCTCGTGGTATTTCGTCTTGGGCTGTTGGAGTTCGTAGACATCGGGAAACTCCAACCATGCCGTCACCGCCTGCCACAACCGCAGGGCCGCCTGACCCTCGGGGGGATTGATCAGCACCGGGCCGAACAGACAATGATCGTCGAACTCTCCGAAGAAAAGCGTCGGCACCCCGTAACCGCCGGCGTCGACTACCCGTTGGTGATCCGACAGCACGTCATCGTGGGTGGTCGGATCGCTGATCGCCGCCTTGACGAGGGAGCCGTCGAGGCCCATCTCGATGATCAGGGCCGCCGCGGTCTCCGGATCGTGGGCTTTGCGGCCCTCCTCGTGGAGCGCCCGCCCGGCCGTCTCGTACCACCGGTCGACGAGTTCGGGGTCGATTCGACCGAGGTGAGCGGCGATCCGGAGCAGCGACCAGCCGTAGCTCCACTCCCGTTCCCACGGGTGTTTCTTGCCCTCCCGCCGGTTGATCTCCTCCAGGCTGAAGAACCGCCAGTTGATCGTCAGTCCGGTCTGGTCGCGGACACGGCGGATCCAGCGTGACGTCTGGTAGGCGTACGGGCACATGATGTCGAAATGAAAGTCGACGACGCTGACGGTCGGGGATCCCATCCGACCAGTAAACCCCGCGAATGGGCGGGCGGGAAAGTCCAGTCGAACGTCGGCGACGGGAATAAGTCGGCCGGTAGAGGGGATACTGGACATGTGACCGACACCAAGACCGATCTCCCCCCGAAATCGCCGGCCTCATCGACGGACTACGACATCGAGTTCTTCTGGGACCCCGTCTGCCCCTTCGCCTGGATCACCTCCCGGTGGATCGAAAAAGTCGCGGCCCAGCGCTACTTCTCCGTCGATTGGCGTTTCATCTCCCTGCGGCTGGTGAACAAGGACAAGGACTACGCCACCGAGTTCCCGCCCGAATACGAGCAGAGCCATACCGCCGGGCTGCGGATGCTGCGGGTCGCGGCCGCCGTTCGCGACCGCGAGGGCCGGGATGCGCTCGGTCCGGTTGTCACCGCCTACGGCCGAAGCTACTGGGACAAGCCGAAGGGATCCGGCATGCGGTCCTATCTCAGCACACCCGAGCATGTCACCGAGGTGCTGACGGCAGCGGGCCTTTCGACCGAATACGTGTCGGCGCTTGACGACACCTCCTGGGACGAGCAACTCGAGGTCGAGACCGAGCTGGCACTCAGCCGGACGGGACGTGATGTCGGCACGCCGATCATCACGTTCAAGCCCGATACACCGGACGCCATCTCGTTCTTCGGTCCGGTGATTTCCCGGGTGCCGTCGGACGACGATGCCCTGCGTCTGTGGGACGCCGTAACCACCCTGGCCACGTTCCCCGGTTTCGCCGAACTGAAGCGCAGCATGCGGGAGGTGCCACAGCTGGCGATCCTCGGTGAGCTCAGCGATGCCCCTGCGAAGGAGGACTGGCAGGGCGGGCACCGCCGCGGCCATCTCCCCGGGGATTGCTCCGAGTCCTCCGGCGATGACTGACGACTGATCTACGGTCAGTCGAGGCCGAGGAGCTTCCGCCCGATCTCGGCGATACCCGGCTCGGCGGCCAGCTTCTCCTCCGTGTGGATCAACGCCAGCTTGGTGCGCCGGCGAAGCAGGTCGTCGAGTTTCACCACCATTTCCCGCTCCAGGTGGAGCGGCACCTCGGCGGCGAGGACGTCGGACTCGGCCATGATCGGTTCCGCCAGGTCCGGCTCGGCTCGGATGGCCTCGACGATGTCGTTGGCGGCGAGTCCGTGTCGCCGCCAGAGAACCTCGGCCACCGAGTCGGCCCGTTCCACCTCCGGGCGCCGGTCCAGCCCGACCGAGGCGGCCGCCTGGAGGAACGCCCACCGCTCGTCGTCGGACGGTTCCCCGTACCAGTTGTGCTCGGGCCCGGATTTGACGCCCAGCTTCTCGACGGCCTCGACCACCTCCTCGCCGACGTTCAGACAATCGGTGAGCTTGCCGCCGAAAATGGTCACGACCTGGCGGCTGCGATCGAACTCGATCTCGTGTTTGCGGCTCAATTGTGTCCAGTCGGTTTCGTCGTGGTCGCCGTCACCTCGTTCGACCACAAGCGGGCGCACGCCGTTGCGCTCGGCGATGATGTCGTCGACGGTCAGCGGCTGGACCAGATTGAGCCGGGCATTGATCTGTTCGAGCAGGAAACGCCGGTCGTCGTCGGTGACCGGCTCGCGGGGATCCTCGGTTCTGGTGTCGGTGGTTCCGATCACCGACCGGTGAGCCATGGGGATGACGTAGAACAGGCGCTGGGTGTCGTCGAAGAACGCAAGAACCCGCTCACTGGCCGTCAGCTGTGGCACAACCAGATGGATTCCCTTCGAGAACACGACCTTGTGCTTGGTGGTGATGCCGAGATCGCGGTTGAGCTTGTTGCTCAGCGGTCCTGCGGCGTTGACGAGCACCTTGGCCTTTGCCTGAAGAATCCTGCCTGTTGTCTCCTCCCGCAGATCGACCGTCCAACCACCGCCGGCGTCCTGCCGGGCCCCGGTGACGGTGACGTAGTTCACCGCCGCCGCCCCAAGGTCCAGGGCCGAGCGAATGAACATCCAGACGAAGCGGGCGTCGTTGTCCTTCAGGTAGCCGTCGGCGTACTCGATGGCCGCATCGGCGGTTGTCGTGTTGACGATCGGTTCGATCGTGTTGATCTTCGACGCGCGATGGAAGTGAGGCGGACTGGTCTGACCGAGTCCGAGACCCCAGTAGGCGAAACTGCCTGCACCGGCGAGCCACGATGGAAACGGCGACGAGTCGTCGAGAGTGGCGAAGAACGGGATCTCGCTGACAACGGTGGGATAGGCGTCCATCAGCTTGTTGCGTGATCGGCTGAGTTTGTAGACGAGGGGGATCTCGTAGTTCTTCAGGTAGGTGAAGCCGCCCCAGACCAGGTTCGAGGACTCCTGACTGGTGAAGCTTCCGAAGTCGCCCTGCTCGGCCAGCCCGACCGACAGGCCCTGACCCGCCAGCGCGGCGGCACTGACCGCTCCGTTGATTCCGCCACCGATGACGAATGCGTCGAAGCTGCCTCCGTCGATTCGACCGAGCTGGGTTTCTCGCAACTGGTGGACCACGGGAACCATCTTAGTGAGTCATCGTTGGGGGCTCCTTGCCGTCGTGACTGACGGCTCGACCGCGGTCGCGCCCAGCGGGTAGTCTTCCACCGGAGTTCGTTTCGGAACAGGGAGGCCCCATGGGAGAGTTCGTTCGCCTTGAGGATTCATCGGTCGACGGCGTCGCCGTCATCCGCCTGGATCGGCCCAAAGTCAACGCGCTCAATCGACAGTTGTGCTCCGAGCTCGGTGAGGTGGTGGCCGAGCTGGCCGACCGCCGCGAGGTGCGAGCCGCGGTCCTGTGGGGCGGCCCCCGGTTCTTCGCCGCAGGCGCCGACATCTCCGAGTTTCCGACCAACGAGGGCCACCGTGATCCGTCGCCGCTCGTTGCGGTCATGAACAACGCCTACAACGCGCTCGAGCGCCTCCCGCAGATCACGGTGGCCGCCGTGAACGGCTTCGCACTTGGCGGCGGCTGCGAACTGGCGATGACCACCGACTTCCGTGTCTGCGGGGAATCGGCCCAATTCGGTCAGCCCGAGGTGTTGCTCGGCCTCATACCAGGTGCCGGCGGTACGCAACGGCTCACCCGGCTCGTCGGTATCACCAAGTCGAAGGAACTCAACTACAGCGGCAGGATGGTCCCGGCGGCCGAGGCCCTAGAGATCGGTCTCGTCTCCGCGGTGTATCCCGACGAGGAGGTGTTCGACCGGGCGCTGGAGATGGCGGCGCAGTACGCCTCCGGCCCGGCTTCGCTGGCCAACATGAAGTTCGCGATCCAGAACGGGGCGGACCTCACCATCCAGGCTGCACTCGACGTCGAGCAGTCGGAGTTCGTGAAATCGTTCCAGACCGACGATGCGGTGATCGGTATCACCAGTTTCCTCGAATCGGGCGCTGGTAACGCCGAGTTCACCGGCGCCTGACGTGGGATCCGATCAACCGCCGGCCGCCGATTCGGCGCCCTACCCGCCGCCCGACGAGGTCGGGGAGGTGCTGGTCACCGAGGCCGAGATCGTCCAGCGCACCCACGAGATCGGCGCACGGATAACCGCTGATCTTGCCGGTGAGGTGCCGGTGCTCATCGGTGTCTTGAAGGGCAGCGTGATCTTCATCGCCGACCTCATGCGAGCCATCGGCGGCCCGGTGGAGATCGATTTCCTCGCCGTATCGTCCTACGGCGAGGAGACGACGAGCACCGGGGTGGTCAAGATCCTCAAGGACCTCGACAACGAGATCGGCGGCCGCCACGTGGTGCTTGTGGAGGACATCGTCGACTCCGGCCTGACCCTGCGATATCTGATGGGGTACCTGGAGGCCAAACAACCGGCCAGTGTCAGAACCTGCGCACTTCTGGTGCGTCAGGGCGATCACAACGACGATCTCGACATCGACTACGTGGGCTTCAGCCTGCCCCCGGCGTTCGTGGTCGGCTACGGACTCGACGCCCGGCAGAAATACCGCAACCTCCCCTACATCGCCACCTACACGGGCGCCTGACTCGGTCGGCGAGCGGGGATCACCGACCGAGCCGTTAGGGTGAGCCCGCAACGCAACCCAAGGAGAATTCCGTGCCCGAGTGCCCCGCAGTTGACGGATCGAGCCCTCGCCAGACCAGCTTCGACGGCGAGTTCGGTATGTGCATCGACCCGTCGAAGACCTACACCGCCGAGATGGTGACCAGCATGGGCAACCTGACCATCGCGCTCGACCCGGTCGCCGCCCCCAAGACGGTCAACAACTTCGTGAGCCTGGCCCGCTACCTCTACTACGACGGTCTCATCTTCCATCGGATCATCCAGGGCTTCGTCTGCCAGGGTGGTTGTCCGGAGGGCTCCGGTCGGGGCGGTCCCGGGTACCGCTTCGCCGACGAGCTGCCCAAGCCGGGCCGTTACGAACTCGGCTCGCTGGCCATGGCCAACGCCGGTCCCAACACCAACGGCAGCCAGTTCTTCATCATCAGCGGCCCGAGCGGCATGGGTCTTCCGCCCAAGTACGCGCTGTTCGGCAAGGTCGTGAAGGGCCTCGACGTCGTCGATGCCATGGAGAAGGTGGCGACCGGCCCGGGCGACCGGCCCAAGACCGACGTCGTCATCGAGTCGGTCACCATCACCGAGTCGTAACCCGGCGCCGGCTCACCGGCCTCCGGGACCTGAGCCGTTCGGCCCGGTCGGAGGTCGAGACATGACCCATGGCCCGATCCCGGAGGGCATCCCACCATGGGTCTTGTCATGTCGTACCCTCCGCCAAGCCACCGCGGCTCACGATCCACCCCACCGCCCCGGCCGCGGCCGCGTCCCCCGACGGTCGGCGACTCGTATCGATCGTCTCGTCTTCGCACGTTCACCCGCAGCGGCGGTCCGCAACGCAGCGTGCTGCAGGTCGACGCGCCCGACGAATGCGGGCCGCGGCCCGAACCGAGGACAGCACCGGAATGGTTGTTGTTGCTGCGGGCCGCTCTCGGTCGGGAGCGTACCGCCCTGACGGTTGCGGTGATCGCGCTTGTGGCGGTCGCACTGGTGATCGTGGTGATCCCCGTGATCACGGGTCAAATGAGTTGAAAAGCTAGTCTTGGGCCCATGAGCGGCATCCTCGACGTCGACCTGCTGGCCTTCGAGAACGGCACGGAAACCCAGCGGAACGCGGTGGTGGAAGCCGTTCGATCCAGCCTCGCCACCGGCTTCGTCTACACCAGCCACGATCTGAGCCCCACGATGCTCGACGAGGCCTACGGCATGTTGGAGCAGTTTTTCAGCCTTCCCGCCGACGACAAGGCGGAGGCCGTGGTCCCCGGCTCACACGGTCAGGCCGGCTACACCGGTCTGCTGGTGGAGACGGCGGCCATCAGCGACACACCGGACTGGAAGGAGATGCTCAACTGGGGTGCCGACATTCCGGTCGGGCACCCCCTCCAGAAGCTGTATCCGCATCGTTACCTCGGACCGCACCTGCCGGAGGCACAGGTTCCCGGCATCACCAAGGTGCTGCTCCATTTCTACGAGCGCGTCCTCGATCTGCAGCGCCGCTTCCTCCGGGTCATCGCGGTCGGCATCGGTTGTCACGAATCGTTCTTCGACCAGATGATCACCAACGGAACAACCCTCACCAGGGCCATTCATTACCCGTCCATGGATCTGGCCCCCGGTGAGGACCACGTCTGGGCCGCCGAACACGGCGACATCAACCTCATCACGGCCCTGCCCCGAGCCACCAGCCGGGGCCTCCAGGTGAAGACCGACGACGGCTGGATCGACGCCATCCCACCCGACAACGGTGTGATCATCAACACCGGCATCATGCTCGAGCACCTCACAAACGGCGCGATTCCCCAGGGCATCCACCGGGTCGTCGCCGATCCCGATCAGCCGGGTGACCGCTATTCCGTTGTGCAGTTCTGCCACCCGACGCCGTGGACCATCCTGTCGCCGGTGCCGTCGTGCATCACACCGGAGAACCCGCAGCGGTTCGCCCCGATCGAAGCCGGGAACCTGCTCGATCAGGTCCTCTACGACATCAACCTGGTCGAAGACGCCCGGCGGGTGTCCTGAGACCGACATCGAGCTCCTAAACACCTGCGAAACACGGGAATCGGCCGTACCAGGGAGGTGTTTCATCCTGCGTCGAGGGACCACCGCTCGGAGCACGATCCGGCCGGTCGAGTCCTGTTCATCGTTATGCTGAAAGGCAATCATGGCCAAGAAGACCTTCACCGAAGACGAGCTCCGGGACCGCCTGACCCCCGAGCAGTTCGAAGTCACCCAGAATGCGGGCACCGAGCGGGCGTTCACCGGCATCTACGCCAACACCAAGACCCCGGGCGTCTACCACTGCGTCGTATGCGACGAGCCGCTGTTCTCCAGTGAGACCAAGTACGAGTCGGGTTCGGGCTGGCCGAGCTTCTACCAGCCGATCAGCGAGGACGCGGTGACCACCGAGGCCGATCGCTCGTACGGCATGGTGCGCACCGAGGTCAAGTGCGCCACCTGTGGTGCCCACCTCGGCCATGTGTTCCCCGACGGTCCACGACCGACCGGTGATCGGTTCTGCATGAACTCGGCCGCGCTCAACCTCGAGGAGCTTTCAGCCGACTCGGCCGAGGGCTGAGAACACAGAGCCGATTTCCTCCAGATCGACCGGTTCGTCAGGGAGGTCATCCCGACGTGCGTTCGCGGGTGAAAACAACCAAAAGTGGTCGTTTTCGCCCGCGTTCGACCCGGACATGGGACGGTTGGTAGCGGAGCCCAATACCCTGTTTGGTGCTAGCAACCCGTCACCACACCTGGAGCTGATCCCATGGCCGTAGGTCGCATTTCCTCCCGAGTCGCCGCCATCGCACCCTCTGCGACCCTGGCCGTCACCAACAAGGCCAAGGCCCTGAAGGCAGCAGGTGAGCCGGTCATCGGTTTCGGTGCCGGCGAGCCCGACTTTCCAACTCCAGACTACATCGTCGAGGCGGCGGTCGCCGCCTGCCGGGATCCGAAGAACCACCGTTACACCGCCGCCGGCGGTCTGCCCGAACTCAAGGAGGCCATCGCAGCCAAAACGCTCCGCGACTCCGGCTATGAGGTCGATCCAGCCCAGATCGTCGTCACCAACGGCGGGAAACACGCCGTGTTCAATGCCATCGCCGGCGTCGTCGACGAGGGCGACGAGGTGCTCATCCCCACCCCCTACTGGACAACCTACCCCGAGCCGGTGGCCCTCGCCGGCGGCGTGCCGGTGCCGGTCGAGACCAGCATCGAAACAGGATTCAAGGCGTCGGTCGACGACCTGGAGGCGGCCCGCACCGATCGCACCAAGGCGCTGATCTTCGTCAGCCCCTCGAACCCTTCCGGAGCGGTCTACAGCCGCGAGCAGATCGAGGCCATCGGCCGTTGGGCCGCCGAGCACGGCATCTGGGTGCTCACCGACGAGATCTACGAGCACCTCGTCTACGACGACAACGAGTTCCATTCGATCGTCACGCTCGTCCCGGAGATCACCGACCGTTGCATCGTGCTGAACGGCGTGGCCAAGACCTACGCCATGACCGGTTGGCGGGTCGGCTGGCTCATCGCCCCGCCCGACATGGCCAAGGCGCTGACCAGCCTCCAGTCGCACCAGACCTCCAACGTCGCCAACGTCTGCCAGCAGGCTGCGTTGGCGGCGGTGTCGGGCGACCTCACCGCCGTCCACACGATGCGTGACGCGTTCGACCGGCGACGCAAGGCCATGCACACGATGTTGTCCGCTATGCGCGGCGTCGAGTGCCTGGTCCCGGAGGGGGCCTTCTACGCGTTCCCGTCGTTCGAAGGACTGATCGGCCAAACCGTAGGAGGAACGACCATCGAGTCAACACTGCAACTCGCCGACCTCGCCCTGGAGAACGCCAAGGTGGCGTTCGTGCCCGGCGAGGCGTTCGGAAGCCCTGGCTACGTCCGCTTCTCGTTTGCGTTGGGCGACGACGATCTGGGCGCCGGGCTGCAGCGGCTGGGTGACTACCTGGCCAACGAATGAAGATCGGCACGGGAGACGGAACGGTGATCCGGTGGTGAATCTGGCGACTGAGACGCATCGTTGCGGGTCCTGGCCCTCGCCGATCTCGGCCGACCTGGTGGCGGCGGGCGGTGTCAGGGTCGAGGCGCTGGCCGTGCGCGGCGACGACGTCTGGTGGCAGGAGACCCGCCCGCTGGAGCACGGTCGCTCCGTGTTGGTGTCGGCCTTGGCCGGCGACCGGCTTCCGTCGCCGTGGTCGGCCCGGTCAAGGGTGCACGAATACGGTGGGGGATCCTGGTGGTTCGGACGGGAGCACGCCTACTTCGTCGAGGCGGAGGACCAGGCCGTGTATCGGATTCCCGTCGCCCCCTCCGCCGAGGCCGACCCGACGCCCGAGCGTGTCTCGGCTCCGGCTCCCACCGGTACCGGGTGGCGTTTCGCCGACGGACGAGAACACGCCGACGGATCGCTGATCGTCTGTGTGCGCGAGGCGCATCGGTCGGAGCCGGGTGACCACGAAGAGCCGCCCAACGATCTGGTCGCCATAGGTGTCGATCGCGGCTCACCGAAACAGCCGCAGGTGTTGGTGGCCGGTCCCGACTTCGTCTCCGATCCGCGAATCTCGCCCGACGGTACATCCCTCAGCTGGATCCAGTGGAATCACCCGAACATGCCGTGGAACGAGACGGAACTCAGGGTGGCACCGCTGCTACGCGATGGCGGGAACGACTCGGTCTCGCTCGGCCCCTCGACGACCGTGGCGTCCGGTGTCTCGATCTCCGGGCCGGCCTGGACGGCCGATGGGCGCCTCGTCTACGGGAGCGACGTCAACGGCTTCTGGAACCTGCACTGGTGGCGGCCCGATGGGGTCGGCGGGTCGCTGACCGGTCTGACGGGGGCGGAGATCGGAGCCCCGGCCTGGGTGTTCGGGACGCAACGCTGGGTCGAGTTGCCCGACGGAAGGCTCGCCGCCGTCGTCACCCGGGATGCCGTCGACACCCTGTCGGTCATCGAAGCCGACGGCACGGTTCGCCCCGTGCCCGGATTCGGGTCGGCGGACGGATTCGGACCCGACACCCCCGTCGCCATCGGCTCGATCTCCGCTGCCGGGCCATCGGCCTCGGCCTCCGTCTGTGTTGTCGCCGCCACCCCGACCGGTCTCCCCGAGGTGGCTCGAGTCGACGTCGACTCCGGGTCGTTCACCGTCATCCGACCCGCTGCGCCAATCGGTGTCGAGTCGGCATGGCTGTCGGTGCCCGAGTCGATCTGGTTCGACTCGGACGGGCGTCCCACGCAGGCCTTCTTCTACCGGCCCACCGCCGGTGGCACCGCGATGGCCGATCCCCACGAGAAGCCGCCACTCATCGTGATCGGTCACGGCGGTCCGACGGCCCACAACAGCCCGGAACTCAGCCTGAAGATCCAGTACTGGACCAGTCGGGGATTCGCTGTGGTCGATGTGAACTACGGCGGGTCGACCGGCTTCGGGAAGCTGTACCGCGACCGACTGCACCAGAGCTGGGGTGAGATCGACGTCGACGACTGCATCAACGCAGCGCTCCATCTGGCCGCCGAGGGTCTCGTCGACGGTGACCGGCTGGCGATTCGCGGCAGCTCGTCGGGTGGCCTGACCGTGCTGGCCGCCTTGATCAGATCGGATCGGTTCGCAGCCGGCGTCAGCCTCTACGGCGTTGCCGACCTGAAGGCCTTGGCCGCCGACACCCACAAGTTCGAGAGTCGATACCTCGACTGGCTGATCGGCCCCTACCCCGAGGAGATCGAGCGCTACGAATCGAGATCGCCGGTGAACGACGCCACGGCCATCACCACCCCGATGCTGCTGATGCAGGGGACCGAGGATCGGGTGGTCCCTCCGAGTCAGTCCGAGGCGGTCGTGGCCGCCCTCGCCGCCAATGGGGTCGACCACGTGTATGTCACCTTCGACGGCGAGTCCCACGGCTTCCGTCGAGCCGAGAGTATCGTGTCGTCACTCGAGCTGGAGCTGTGGTTCTACGGGCAGGTGTTCGGCTTCACGCCGGCCGATCCCGTCACCGCCCCCGACACCGCGGTCGGTCGAGGTTTCGGTCTCGATGAGGCCCTCGACAACCGTTGACCGAGTCCGCCGTCACCTACATCGAATCCACCGATGGTGTCATCGTCGCCCTTCACGAGCTCGGTGGCGACGGCCCCCCATTGCTCTTTTGCCACGCCACCGGATTCTGCGGTCCGGTCTGGAAGCCGCTGGCTGACTGCCTGACCGATCGGTTTCACTGCCACGCCCTGGACTTCAGGGCCCATGGCGCCAGTACGGTGCCCGATACCGGTCACATGCAGTGGTCGGGCATGGTCGACGACTTCCTCGCCGTGACCCATCTCCTGTCGCCCTCGGAGCCGATCCGGGCCGTCGGACATTCGCTGGGTGGTGGCATCATCGTGTTGGCCGAGGCGAGAGCGCCCGGAACCATCCGCAGCGCATGGACGTTCGAGCCGATCCTGTTCCCTTCTCCGACTCCGGACGAGACCACGGACGCACCCCACCGGTCAATGATGGCCGACACCGCGCGCCGGCGGCGGCGGTACTTCGACAGGCGTGACGAGGTGTATGAGCGTTACCGGTCGCGGCCCCCGCTCGACCAACTCGACGACCGCTGCCTCCGGGCCTACGTCGATCACGGTTTTCGTGACCGGCCGGACGGCACCGTTGAGCTGGCCTGCTCCCCGGAAAACGAGGCTCGAATATTCGAGCAGCACCGCACCGGCGCCGACGTTGCGGCTGCGGAGCTGACCGTTCCCATGGTCGTCGCTGTCGGTGGTGAGGAGGATCCACCGGTGGAAGCGGCGGTCGAGGTGACGAAGCGCAACCCGCGCCTTCAACTGCTCCGCTATTCCGACCTGACCCACTTCGGACCGCTGGAGGCCCCCGAACGGATTGCGTCCGACATCGGCCGGTGGTTCAGCTCGGTCTGACCTCAGTTGTTGGATACAACCAGTTGGAGATGGGGCCGTTGTTCCAGGTCGATGATCCGAGGGCGATAGAGCGACTGAGGAAGAACCCGGCGGAACCGGGTCAAGACCTCCTCGGCATCCGGTCGATCGGCCGGATCCTCGGCCATCATTCGATCGACGATCTCGGTCAACGACATCGGGGCCGACTCCATCAAGGCCGAGAACGGGATCAGTCGGTGGCCGCCGTCGGTCGGTTCCGACCGGACTGCGCCGGCCGCCGCGTAGTGCATGAGCGCACCGAGCGAGTAGATGTCCATCTTCGGATGGACGATCGCTCCGGCTCCCTGTTCGGGTGCCACAGCCCGGTGCTCGCCACGCCGTCCGTTGCCGGTTCCGAGTGTCGCCGGCAGGGTCGCCCCGATCGGACGGCTGTGGGTGAAGTCGGTGATGACAATCGTGTCCGCTCGCGTTCGCACATGACGGGTACGGAGATCGAGATGTACCCGGCCCCGCTGGTGGAGATAGTTGAGCGCACCGGCCAGTTCGAATCCGATGTAGAGGACGTCGATCGGGTCGAGGCCGGTGCCGAGACGGGAGATGAGCGAGCTGAGCGAAGGGCTGTCGAAGTATTCGAACACGGCGTAGGGCATCTCGGCATCGAGATCGACCTCGTGGGCCGATGGGAGACCGGGATGGCGGAGGCCGTTGACGATCTGGAACTCACGCTGGATCTGCTCGAAGGCGTGGTAGGTGACCGGTGCGGTGGCCGGAATCTTGATCCTCACCGGGCCTTCTCGGTCCACGCTCCACGCTGCCCAGACGTCGGTGTGTTCGGTTCGTTCCAGCAGGCCTGAGGCCACGTAGCCCGGTGCGATCTCACCGCCGATGGAGATTCCCCATGGCGTTGACGACAAGCCGGGTTGCGATCGGACCAGCCGCACGGTCCGGCGGACCGGTGGGGCCGACACGTCGACCGGGTCCTCGTCGATGCTCGCCCGTGCCCTTGCGGTATCGGTCCTGGTTGCGGCTCGACCGATCTCGGTCACGGAGGCACCGGGGGTGTCCCAGAGTCGGGAATGATCACAGATCGATCCCCTGGTCGTGGTCTCGTCGTACGCGACGAGCCGCCCCCCGGTCAGCACGAGTACACGGTCGGCCTTGCGGGCGAGAGCGAGTCGGCGGGAGAACACGATCAGTGTGCGTCCGCCGACGATCCCATCGAGCGAGCGGACAAACCGCTGCTCCTCCTGGGCTCCGAGATCGGACGTGGGTTCCTCGAGAACGAGGATCGACGGGTTGCGGAGCAGTGCCCGAGCCAGGGCAACCCTCCGCCGTTGC
>Ga0224512_10001009_pt1 | contig 28066 bp, 26 predicted proteins | sample SF_May12_sed_USG_4_FD_169103 | JGI IMG/M metagenome (GOLD analysis project Ga0224512, IMG submission 169103) | Sediment microbial communities from San Francisco Bay, California, United States - SF_May12_sed_USGS_13 | ecosystem: Environmental > Aquatic > Marine > Sediment | place: USA... | reverse complement strand
CAGGATTGTCGTAATCGGCGAGCGTCTGGGCGATACCGAGGTGTATAGGGCCGTCCTGGGAAGGAAAATAGGGAAACGCCCATACAAGCACTGGATGCAACAGCATCAGCAGGATGAACAGGCCGGCCCAGCGACGATCCGGCGAAGCCGACTCAATGTTTGCCGGGCCCTGGAGGGTAGGCGCCCCGCTCAAGAAACGTCCCCGCCACTATTCTCCCCGCGCTTCCTGAGGACGCAGATCTGGTTTGCCATGAGGTATTTGAGCCCGATCGGGCCGAGCAGGCGCTCTATAAAGCGTTCCGCGGGAAATCCGACAGGCGAGATCATGAATTTGCGGGCTTCCAGCGTCTCGAAGCCGTGTTTGCCTCCTAGCGCTCTCAGATCGTCAAGACGGAAATGGAACTGGTGCCCGGCTTCCTTGAGAAGGCCCAGAGTGGACGCAATATGATCGATCGTTGGGTCGGGCGTGGTGATGACCAACAATCCTTCTGCCCGCAGGACTCGCCCCGCCTCGCGAACAAGCGCCTCGGGATCGTCGACATGTTCGATGATCGCGGTTGCGATCACGGCATCGGCGATGCCGTCCGCTATGGGCAGTTGCGTGCAGTCGGCCAGCAATTTGTGGATCCGGTCGTCGTCCACCGCCTTAAGCAGCGGAAGGCTGATATCGCATCCCACCAGCATGGGCTCCGGGCCGAAATGCTCCCCAACACCCGCCAACATAAGGCCGTCCGCCGTACCGACATCGACGATCAGCCGCGGCGCCTCCTTAAGATGCCGCTCGAGGGCCTCGACGACCTCGCTTGTGCGACGGCGCAAACGATACCGGAACGACAATTTCTTGCGCCGGCCAACATGATAATCGACGTCGTAGGCCCCTGGAGGCAGGGTTTCCCTATCATTCATCGGCTTTAGTGAATCCGGGAGAGTGACTGGCGCATATCCTAGTCGCTCAAATGCGCAACACGGATCTGGTAAACGGGAGGCCGGCCAAGGCCGGCAGGCAATATACGAGAAACGTATAAAGCAGCCCCGCAGCGAGAATCTGGGACGGGCTGGCGTATCCTGAAAACAACCATAGCATTGCTCCTTCCCGCGTTCCAGCCCCGGCAATGGTCACCGGAAGCATGCCTACCAAGATGGCAGCGGGCATCGCGGTCATTGTGTCAGCTAGTGTGACCTGTGCGCCGCTGCCAGCGAGTACCAGGGTAACCAGGAGACCGACCAGGGACCAGTGTAAGACGGTCAGCGCGAAGGCCGCGGTCAGCAAATCCGGTCGACCCAGCGCGCCCCTTGATGCGCTCGAGAAATCTACAAAATAGGCGGCGAGCGACATGCGCGCCGGGACGAAACTCCCGGACAATGTGCCGATTATCAATGCGGCTACAACGGCCAGGATCACGAAGATGGAAAGTCCCACGTTCAGCGGGTTCTGCGACAGCACCCCCCCAATCAGAACAAGCAGGCCCAGAACCAGCAGGTCGAAACTTCGTTCAATCATGAGGCTGGCGTAGACGCGGGAGCTGGCGACCTTACCGCTCAAGGCCAGGGCCCTAAGCAGATCTCCCGATTTGGAAGGCGATATCAGGTTCACCGGGCATATGCCCAAGTATGCGGTCAGCAGCCGTCCCCATGGCTGGGCGCCTTTTGCAGCCCGCATCATAAGCCACCAACGGGTAGTGGACAGCAGAGGAAAGGCGATGGCGATTGCCAGGGCGGCGAACCAGACAGTGGTCGGCAACCGGCCTGCCGCAGCGGCAATCATCTGCGGGTCGGTTTGCCGTAGCAGGATGGCCAGGACCAGGATGGTAATGGTGACGACCGCCACGCCCCGTAACGCACCGTGACGCCCCTGCCAGCCGCTGAGTTTACGCAGCGATTGCCGGCTTTCGCCTGCGGTCCTCGCGTCATCGTCTGGTGGCGGATCCACGGTTGTCTGGCCGGCTCCGTCTCCCGCAGCCATCAAGAGTGCAGGTTGGTCGGCGCGCCGGGCACGATGCTGTGCACCTTGGCGGTCATCTCCGACTCGTCATAGACCTTCTGGTTCGGCGTCATCGTCAGAACGGAGAGACCGGCACGCATCTTGCGCTTGAATTCGCCGACGCCGCGCACCCGCACGAGATTCCCGAGTACGTATTTCGGGCGCAGATAGAAACTCTTGTAACACTTGACCAGCATTTCGCGGAGTTCCTGCCGGGTGAAAATCTCTTCCCACACGGGCAGCTCGAAACCGGCGCTGGGGTCCTGCGCAAATTTAGCCCAGACATCTTCCTTGATGATGCCGCTCTCGAGCCCCTTTGCGTAGATCTCCGTCCCGGGGTAGGGGCAGAAGACGGTGAAATGGGCATAGTTCGGCTTGAGTTCCCGGGCCAGGGCCATGGAGTCTTGAATATCAGAGGCGGTTTCCGTCTGCTGGCCGATAATGAAGTAGGTGAGCACTTCCATGCCCGCCTCCTTGGTCAGCTTGACAGCGGCCTTGATACGCGCCACGTCGGTGTTCTTGCGGATCGTCCGCAGCATACGGTCGTTCCCCGACTCGACACCGTAATGGATTCGGTCGCACCCGGCTGCCGCCATATGCTTGAGGAGATCCTCGTTAACCGTGTTCACATGGGCACGCACATCCCAGCGAAACTTGATCTTGCGCCTGATGATCTCGTCGCAAAGCTCGTGAACCCGGTCCTTGCGCACGGTGAACGTGTCGTCGTAAATGAACGCCTCGGTAATGCCCAGAGATCGGCACTGTTCGATTTCCTCCACAATGTGCTGCGCGGTCCGCCACCGGAATCCGGAAATCACCGGAGAAAACGGCCGATCGCAGAAGGTGCAGCGGTATGGACAACCGCGGCTTGTGAACATCGTCGTGATTACGTTGTCGCGGCCCAACACGGACGTATACATTCCAACGTCCAACTTGCCGCGCGCGGGAATACCCAGTTGGTCGAGATCCGACGTACTGGGTGCGACGCCGTTATTGACGATCGACCCGGCAGAATCGATGTAAACGATACCCGGCACCTCGTTCCAGCGAGCCGGTTCGTCCAGCTTTTCCAGCAACTCGGCGAAGGCAATCTCGCCTTCCCCCTGGATCAGGAAATCAACTTCGGGAAATCCGATCGTCTCCTCCGGAAAGAGGTGAACGTGGGGGCCGCCGAGGACAATCTTGCACGACGGATTGACTTCGCGCACGATACGACAGGTCTTGACGACGTCGATCAGCGTAAAGGTCATCGCGGTGATGCCGCAAACGTCGAAGGTCATCGCAGCGAGTATGTCCTTGAGTTCGGCGTAGCTCCAGCCGTGCGGCTGGGCATCGAGCACCTCGACCTCATGGTTGGAGTGCAATTCCAGGAATCCCGCCAGCGAAAGGATGCCGAGAGGCGGATTGAATCCCCGGTGTTTTTCGACGATCGCGGGGTTCTTTCCGATCAATTCATGAAATCGTGGTGGATTAACCAGCAGTACTTTCATCGACACTCTTTCATTCCCAGCGCTGAAGGCCCGGCGGCGCCTGCACACCGATCACCGAGTATTGTTGCCATGATGTTAATAATTCGTTATGCCCTTGATATTATATAACCTTTGACAATTTAGGGACAAACGGGCGCCAACGGTGGCATTGCGCTGCGAAGTGTGGCGGATGGGGTGGGATTCGAACCCACGAGAGGCGTAAACCCCTGCCGGTTTTCAAGACCGGTGCCTTAAACCGCTCGGCCACCCATCCCGCGACTGGGCCAATACCTAATGCGCGTCGGCGAGGGCGTCTACTGCGTTGCCATCGTTACCGCCACAGTCGGACCACAGTTGCCTGTTACCCGGAATATCCGCGGGATGCGAGCGTCAGAGGAACATATTGCCTGCAAAGCGGCTGTATGGCACAAGGTATGGTATAGTTTTGGCCAAATTTTCAAGGCAAGAGATGCCCCCTTCCCATCTGAGAATGGCTGCGCTGATAACGATTCTGCTTCTGGCGGCGGCCGGTATCCAGCCGACGCGTGCGCAGATGCCGGCGGCGGATCCCCCGGCGGCTCCAGTCCAGCCCTTCGCGGAATGGCTCACGGAACTGAAGGCGGAAGCCCTGCAGAGGGGCATATCCGAAGCCATCCTGGCAGACGCGCTCGGCGGCCTGGAGCCGTTACCCCGCGTGGTCGAACTGGACCGCAACCAGCCCGAGTTCACTCTGACGTTCCAGCAGTATATCACGCGCGTCGCGCCGGACCACCGCATTGCCACCGGGCGCAGCAAACTGGCGCAAAACAGGACGCTGCTGAATGCGATCTCCCGGGCTTACGGTGTGCCACCACAGATGATCGTCGCGCTGTGGGCGATCGAAACCGATTTCGGGCGGCTCACCGGCGGATTCAAGGTCGTCCCCGCACTGGCGACGCTGGCCCATGACGGTCGCCGCAGTGCGTTCTTCCGCAAGGAACTCTTCAACGCGCTAACGATACTCGAGCAGGGCCACATCAAAGCTGCCGACATGGTCGGCTCATGGGCGGGCGCAATGGGCCAGTGCCAGTTCATGCCGTCGAGCTTCCTCAATTTTGCGGTCGACCGCGACGGCGACGGGCGCAAGGACATATGGAAGACACGGGCCGATATTTTCGCCTCGGCCGCAAATCTGCTGGCCGGCAACGGTTGGCAGCGCGGCTGGACCTGGGGCCGGCCAGTGCGACTTCCCGACGTGTTCGATCTTGGCGTCGAGGGGCTGGACAAGACAAAATCCCTGGCCGAGTGGCAGGCGCTCGGAATTCGCCGGGCCGACGGCCGGGATCTTCCGAACGCTGCGATCGATGCCTCGCTGCTCATGCCGGACGGACCGGATGGTCCGGTCTTCCTGGTCTATGATAACTTCCGGGTCATCCTGCGCTGGAACAGGTCGGATTATTTCGCCCTGACGGCGGGATACCTGGCCGACAGGATCGTCGGCAAGAACACCGTGATGTTCGCGAGATGATGCGAAGGCAGACAATGACAGGCGCGATAATGCGGTTGCTGTGCTTCATTGCCGTCATGTCGCTGCTGTCGGCCTGCACCGGAACGTCTACGTCCAAGGGACCGGGCGTCTACAAGGTCGGCAAACCCTACCGGGTCGCCGGCCAGTGGTATTACCCAAGGGTCGACTATGCGTACCAGGAAAAGGGTTTGGCGTCGTGGTACGGACCGAATTTCCACGGCAAACCGACCGCGAATGGCGAGATCTTCGACATGCACAAGGTCAGCGCCGCACACAAGACATTGCCGCTGCCCAGCGTCGTGCGCGTTACCAACCTGGAGAATGGCCGTAGTCTGGTCGTCCGGGTCAATGACCGTGGTCCCTTTATCCGCGGCCGGATCATCGACCTCTCGCACAAGGCGGCGCAGCTCCTGGCGTTCGTGGACCAGGGCACCGCGTTGGTGGAGGTCCGGCTGATCGTAGAACCGAGCCGCCAGGCGGCACTCGCAGTGGGGGCCGCGGACCATCCCGAATTCGGCCCGGAGCCGCCGAAAGCCTCGCCAAGCATCGATGTTACGATCGAAAACCTGGACCCGCATGGTAAGACCGCAATCGCACGCGAAGGCGGAAACAACGCAAGCGGCCGGCCGGTCCGCGTCGCCTCGACGGCGGTGACCCCGGAGTCTCCACCGCCCTACGACGGCATGACCAATATCGGTTCCGGCGCCGCAAACCCCGGTGACCGGTCGTCGCCGGAATCCGGCGAGTCGGTCGATCTGGTGCCGGTCGGAGAGACACCGCCGATCTTCATCCAGGCCGGCGCATTTTCGCAATACGACAACGCCAACCGGCTGCGCGCGCGGCTTGGCGTGATGGGGTATCCGGTGCGGGTGCACCAGGTCTATATCACCAACCAGCCGATGTTTCGGGTGCGCGTCGGGCCGCTGATATCGGTCGAGGCCGCCGATCAGACACTTGATCGGCTGGTTGCGGCGGGGTATCCCGACGCCCAGATCGTTATCGACTGAAGCCACAAACCAGCAACGGAAGATTCGGCAAGACAATGATCCGCACAACACGTCTGATTCATATCCTCACACTTTCGACTGTAATCGGGTTCTTGTTCGTAGCCCAGGGCGGCGCCATCGAAACCACCGCGAAGCACGCGATTGTCGTCGATTACGATACCGGCAACGTCCTACTCGCCAAGAACGCGGACGATCGAGTCGGCCCGGCGTCCATGACCAAAATGATGACGGCCTATCTGGTGTTCGAGCGCCTGCGGGACGGGAGGCTGTCGCTTGAGGATACGTTGCCGGTAAGCGAGAAGGCGTGGCGCAAGGGCGGATCGAAGATGTATGTCGAGGTCGGCAAGCGCGTGAAGGTCGAGGACCTGATCCGTGGAATCATCGTGCAGTCGGGCAACGACGCCTCGATTGTCGTTGCCGAGGCGCTTGACGGCACCGAAGACGCCTTTGCCATCGAAATGACGGAAAAGGCGATCGCGCTGGGGATGACCGGCACCAGTTTCCAGAATTCCAGCGGTTGGCCGGATTCGGACCACTATACGACGGTGCGCGATCTCGCCACGCTTGCCATGGCGACGATTCGAGATTTCCCGGATTATTACCACTACTACGCGGAAAAAGAATTTACCTTCAGCAAGATCAGGCAGGGCAACCGGAACCCGCTGCTTTACAAGAACATCGGTGCCGACGGCCTGAAGACTGGCCATACCGAGGAGTCCGGTTTCGGCATCGCCGCTTCGGCCTTGAGAGACGGGCGGCGCGTAATTGTCGTCGCCCACGGCATGGGTTCCATGAAGGAGCGCAGCGCGCAGACTGAACGACTGCTGGGGTGGGCCTTCCGGGAGTGGGGTCAGTACGCCCTGTTCGAGTCGGGCGAGACCGTAACGGACCTTCCCGTGTGGTTGGGCCGGGCGGATACCGTGCCGGTCTTCATAAGAGACAGCCTTCTGGTCGCCGTCCCGCGCAAATCGCGCAGGCAGATGGCGGTCCGGGTTGTCCACCCAGAGGCCATCCCGGCGCCGGTGGCCAAGGGCGACGAGATCGCCAGGCTCGTGGTCTCGGCGCCCGGGATGGAAGATGTCTCGGTGCCCCTGTTTGCCGGCGCAGCGGTCGGGGAGCGAAATTTCTTCGGGCGGCTCGGCACCGCGATCGGCCAGCTCGTCTGGGGTCTGGCCGAATAGCGGCCGTTTGGCCATGGCGCAGGGGCATCATCGGGCACGGTTCATTACGCTGGAAGGCGGGGAGGGCGGCGGCAAGTCCACCCAGTCCCGCCGCCTTGCGGCCTGGCTCGGCACCGCCGTCGGCGAGGTCGTCCTGACCCGCGAGCCCGGTGGATCGCCGGGTGCAGAACAGATCCGCAGCCTGCTGGTCGACGGTGACGTACGGCGCTGGGATGCGCTCAGCGAGGCACTGCTGCATTTCGCGGCCCGGCGCGACCACTTGGTCGCGACGATTCTGCCGGCGCTGGCGCGTGGGGCCTGGGTGCTGTCCGACCGCTTCGCAGATTCGACGATGGCGTACCAAGGCTACGGGCATGGCGTCGATCGCTCAGTGCTGGCCGAGCTGTACCGGATCTGCGTCGGCGCTTTGAAGCCCGATCTGACGTTGATCCTCGACCTGCCGGTGGAGGAGGGGCTCGCACGTGCGGTCGGTCGTGCCGCCGGGGAGGACCGCTACGAACGCATGGACCGGGACTTTCACGAGCGCTTGCGCCAGGGATTCCTCGAGATTGCCCGCAAAGAACCGGAACGCTGCGCGGTGATCGACGCCGCGCCGGACGAGGACGCGGTGCACGCTGCGATCATTGCGGCTGTCGGCGAGCGTCTTGCCATATCGGCGGCGCCATGACCGGCAGCGCTGAACGGCCAGCGCCGCGCCAGACGACGGCCCTGCTCGGCCACGATGCAGCCGAGCGGGTGTTCTTCGATACCTGGAATACCGGGCGCATGCACCATGCCTGGCTGCTCGCAGGATCGCACGGCATCGGCAAGGCGACGCTGGCCTTTCGCGTCGCCCGTTTCGTGCTGGCCCAGGGCGAGGCGGTTGGCACGGGCCTGTTCGATGGCAGCCCGCCGCTCTCCGATGGCCTTGCGATCCCCGGGGATCACCGTGTTTCGCGGCAGGTCGCCAGCGGCGGCCATCCCGACCTGCTGACTGTCGAGCGCTCCGTGAACCCGCAGACCGGCAGGCTGCGCGGCGAAATCGTCGTTGACGATGTGCGGCGCCTCTCGTCCTTCCTGGGGCTGACCACGGCGGCCGGGGCCTGGCGCGTCGTCGTCGTGGACGTTGCCGACGAGATGAACCGCAATGCGGCGAACGCGCTTCTCAAGCGTCTTGAAGAGCCACCGCCGCGGACCCTGTTCCTGCTGGTCTCGCATCGTCCCGGTCGGCTGCTGCCGACGATCCGTTCGCGCTGCCGCATGCTCAACCTGTCGGCCCTCAGCGAGGACCATGTGGTGGCGCTGCTGTCTAACCTAGCGCCCGATCTGTCGGGCAAGGATGCGGCGGCGGTTGCGCGGCTCGCGGACGGCAGTATCGGGCGGGCCGTGGCGCTGGCGGATACCGGCGGTCTTGCGCTGTACCGCGAATTGGTCGGGCTTCTGGCGCAGGGCTCCGGACTCGACATCAGGGCGGTGCACGCGCTCGCCGGCAGGGTCGGCCGCGCCGGAGCGGAAGAGTCGTTCGACTTGCTGGGGCAACTGATCGACCGTTGGCTCTCAGGCATGATCCTCGGCCCGGCGCGGGGCGCCATGCCACCAGACGTGGTGGCAGGAGAAGGAGTGGCCGCGCAGGCGCTTCGGGCCCGCGGCAAACTTGCGGACTGGCTTGAGGTGTGGGAAAAGATGGCCCGCCTGTTTTCCCAGGCCGGGCGCGCCAGTCTCGACCGCAAGCAGGTCGTGATCAACGCGTTCCTGACTCTGCGAGCAGCCGCCCGCGGCTGATCCCGTATAGAGACGCGAAACAGCTTTCCGGAGTGCCTTAATGGCGGGCGACCTGACCTACTACATCACGACGCCGATCTATTACGTCAACGACGTGCCGCATATCGGGCATGCCTACACGACGCTCGCCTGCGACGTGCTGGCCCGCTTCATGCGGCTGGACGGCCGGGAGGTGAAATTCCTGACCGGCACCGATGAGCATGGCCAGAAAAACGAAACCGCGGCCGCCAAGGCCGGCATGGACCCGCAAGCCTTCGTCGACAAGGTGAGCCGCAACTTCCGCAAGCTCGTCAAGGACATGAACTATTCCAACGACGATTTTATCCGTACGACGGAAGAACGTCATAAACGGTCTTGCCAGGCATTGTGGCGCCGGCTCGTGGAAAACGACCAGATATACCTCGACAGTTATGCCGGTTGGTACGCGGTAAGGGACGAGGCCTATTACGGAGAGGACGAACTGACCGTAAGTCCGGATGGCAAGAAACTGGCGCCGAGCGGCGCCGAGGTCGAATGGGTCGAGGAACCTTCCTACTTTTTCAGACTGTCGGAATGGCAGGACAGGCTGCTGGAATTGTACGACAAACATCCGGATTTCATAGCCCCGGAAACCCGGCGCAACGAAATGATTTCTTTCGTCAAGGGCGGCCTGCGCGACCTTTCGGTCAGCCGCACGACGTTCAACTGGGGTGTGCCGGTGCCCGACGATCCGAACCATGTCATGTATGTGTGGATCGACGCGCTGACCAACTACATCACGGCGGCCGGTTACCCGGACGTTGAAAGCAAAGAATTTAAGAAGTTTTGGCCGGCCGACCTGCACATGGTCGGAAAGGATATCCTGCGCTTCCATACGGTCTACTGGCCGGCGTTTCTGATGGGGGCCGGGATCGATCCGCCCAAGCGTGTTTTCGGGCACGGCTGGCTTCTCAACCGCGGCGAAAAGATGTCCAAGTCGGTCGGCAACGTATTGCGGGCCGAAGATCTGGTCGCGCGCTACGGCCTCGACCAGGTGCGTTACTATCTGTTGCGCGAAGTACCTTTCGGTTCGGACGGCTATGTCAGCCACGAGACCATGGTCGGCCGAATCAATAGCGATCTGGCCAACGATTTCGGAAACCTCTGCCAGCGGGTGCTGTCGATGATAGCGAAGAATTGCGACAGCAAGGTTCCCGAGCCGGGACCACTGAAGACCGTCGATGAAGTGATGCTGGACAAGGCGGAAGCGCTATTGGGCGAGGTCCGCGTTTTCTTGTGGAGAGACCAGGCCTTTCACACGGCTCTGATCTGTATGTGGGACGTCATCGGCGACGCCAATCGCTATGTTGACGCGCAAGCACCTTGGGCGCTACGCAAAACCGATTCCAACCGCATGGCGTCTGTGCTTTACGTTCTTGCCGACACGATTCGCTGTATAGCGTTGGTGGCGCAACCCTTTATGCCGGACGCCTCGGCAAATATCCTCGATCAGTTGGCGGTTTCCGCGGATCAGCGGAAACTCGGAAACGATATCGCCTCCAGGAGATTGCGGGCCGGAACGCCCCTGCCGCCTCCGCAGCCAGTGTTCCCGCGTTACGTGGAGGAAGAAGAGGAGGCCTAACGGGCGCAGCGCGATGTATTTGGTCGACAGTCACTGCCACCTCGATTTCCCGACCTTCGCGGACGATCTCGACGGCGTCGTCGGACGTGCGCGTGATGCCGGTGTCGGTGCGATGGTGACGATCTGCACCCATCTGAGCCGCTTCGTACAGGTCCGGGCGGTGGCCGAACGATTCGAGGGCATCTGGTGTTCGGTCGGCGTGCATCCGCATGAGGCCGACGGGGAAGGGCCGACCGCCACGCCGGAGCGGCTGGTTGCGCTGGCCACCGACCCCCTTGTCGTCGGAATCGGCGAAACCGGGCTCGACTACTACTATGAGCACAGCGCACGGGATGCACAGCAGGCCAGCTTCCGGGCCCATATTCAGGCCGCGCGGCAGACCCGGCTGCCGCTGATCGTGCACACCCGTGACGCCGACGACGACACCATTGAAATCCTTACGGACGAGTACCGCAACGGTCCGTTCTCCGGGGTCATACATTGCTTCAGCACATCTCGGTATCTAGCTGAAAGAGCGTTGGAAATCGGATTTTATATATCGCTTTCCGGGATCGTGACATTCAAGGCCGCGGCGGATTTACAGGATACCGTCCGCACTTTGCCGCTGGACCGTCTGTTGATTGAAACCGACGCCCCGTATCTCGCGCCCGTCCCGCAGCGGGGCAAACGCAACGAGCCGGCGTTCGTTGTCCATACCGGTGCCGCCGTCGCGGCGCTGAAGCAGGTCGAAATGGCGGAACTGGCACAGGCAACCAGCGACAATTTTTTCCGCCTTTTCAACGAGGTGCCGCGACCAGGCACTGCGGATCCGGTGGTCTGAGGGGTGCCGGACCTCAGAGTCACCGTGCTGGGTTGCGGCGCCTCCGGCGGCGTCCCGCTGATCGGCAACAATTGGGGTGACTGCGACCCGGACGAGCCGAGAAACCGCCGCCGACGTTCATCGATCCTGATCGAAGGGCAGGGCGGCACCACAGTTCTGGTGGACGCTTCGCCCGACTGTCGCGCGCAGTTGCTGGACGCCGGAATCGACCGTCTCGACGCAGTCATCTTTACCCATGCGCACGCCGATCACGTCCACGGAATCGACGATCTGCGCTGGGTCAATGTGGCCATGGGCGCAGTGATCCCGGCCTGGGCCGACAACATGACGCTGGAACAGATCAATACGCGCTTCGGCTATGTCTTCGCACCGCTCGACGCAAAGGCACGTGGCGTATTCTACAAACCATGCCTCGATCCCAGGCCCGTTGGCACCGGGAGCTTTCGCATCGGCGGCCTGGACATCCAGCCGTTCCGGCAGGACCACGGGTTCAGCACGACGCTGGGGCTCCGCATCGGCGCATTGGCCTATTCTGTGGACGTCGTGGCGCTGGATGACGCAGCGTTCGAACGGCTCGCCGGCGTCGACACGTGGATCGTCGGCTGCCTCGGCCGCAAGCCGCACCCGACCCATGCGCATCTCGACAAGGTCCTGGGTTGGATCGAGCGCGTCGGGCCGAAGCAGGCCTGGCTGTCACATATGAGTCATTACCTGGATTACACAGCGCTGCGCCGCGAATTGCCAAACCACGTCGCGCCGGCGCATGACGGGCTGACAATCGATATCTAATATTTTCCATAATATACATTATGCGACTTTGGTGAATCACTTCGGCAATTCGACAGCGGCCGCGCGGCCCAACCGCCGCAACGCTGGTTCCTTAAAATCGCGGGCGAAATTGCCATGCACCGCGCTCTGCGCGACCGGTCGTGTTCCGCAGACAAGAAGACCGCGCCCTCGTATGGTCGGGGCGCGGTCTGTTGATAATAACTCTGGGCGAAAGGCTCAGTCCGGCGGGATATGGGCGAGCTCGCCGTGGTGCGGCGTCGGGCGGTAGCGCACCATCGACAGATCGATGTCCGGGAACACCGTTCGGAACGCTTCGACATCGGCGCGGCCCATTCCCTCGGTTCCGGTTTCCCATACGCTGAGACGGTTCGCGTCGACACCCATGTTGTCGGCGAGATCCTCGAGGCTCATGCCGGCCTGTTCCCGCATGTCCCGGACGAGAGCGGCCAGGCGCGGGCAGCCGGTGTTTCGGCCTTCGCCACGGTTCTTCCAGATCAGTTCGTCGAGATTGTAAGAGGCTCCACGTGCCATCCTGCTCATCTCCGGCAAGTTTCGAACGAATTCGGTAACCCCAATCTAAGCGCGAAACCGTTAACGTCCTGTTGACGAGATGTCTTTTTGTTGTCCGCGCCTGAACACTGCTACCAGCGCTCAACCATAGAGGTCGCGGTCGCGGTACCACGACTTCACGAACAATTCGAGAAGCCGCCGCGCTTCGTCGTTGTGCGTGGCGTACTGCATAAGACCTTTCGTCGCGAATGCGGAAAACGCGACTGCCTCAGCCTTGCCGCGAAGCTGGACGATCCGCCCGATCTCCACGAGGTCGTCATGCACGATGCGGCGCGCCATGATGTTGAGCTGGGTCTTTACGAATCGGTTCTTGGACCGCCAGCGTCTTTGTGCGGCGTTGGTCGCCATAGCCAAATTCCTTTCGGGCTCCTACCCTATCTTCTTCGGTCTTGCTTGAGAATTATCTACTAGTAGATAATATACCACGCATTGGCCACAAGTCGACCGGTTTTCATTTCCCGATCCGGCATTGCAGGCTACGCTTTCTATCGTCCAGGCAACCACGCTCAGAGACGACCGGATAATGAGTACACATATCGACCAATTGCTGGCGGTCATGGCCAAGCTGCGCGATCCCGACGGCGGCTGTCCATGGGACCTGGAGCAGAGCTTCGCGACCATCGCGCCCTACACCATCGAGGAGGCCTATGAGGTCGCCGAGGCAATCGACCACGGCGACATGGATGCGCTGAAGGACGAGCTGGGCGACCTGCTGCTGCAGGTCGTGTTCCATGCACAGATGGCTGCGGAGAACGGCCTGTTCGACTTCGAGGCCGTGGCGCAAGGGATTTCGGACAAGATGATCCGCCGCCACCCGCATGTCTTCGGTGACCAGAGCATAGAATCTGCAGCGGCACAGACAGCCGCCTGGGAGGACCACAAGGCCGCGGAACGTCTCGCCATGGCAGACGCCCAAGGCCGTGATGCCAGCGTTCTGGGCGGGGTATCGATTGCCCTGCCCGGCCTGACGCGCGCAGTAAAGCTGGCGCGCCGGGCGGCGCGCGTCGGTTTCGACTGGCCCCATATCGCGGGGGTTCTGGCGAAGGTCGAGGAGGAGGTCGCGGAGTTACGCTCGGAGATCGAAGGTGGCAGGGCCGCTGACAGGCTGGAGGACGAGATCGGCGATCTGCTGTTTTCCGTCGCCAACCTGGCTCGGCATCTGTCGATCGAACCGGAAGCAGCGATCCGCCGCGCGAACCGGAAATTCCAAGACAGGTTCCACCACGTCGAGGCCGCGCTCAAGGCCCAGGGGCGCCATCCGCAGGACGCCGGTCTCGAGGAACTGGACCGGCTTTGGAACGCGGCGAAGCGCGCGTCCGATGCGGCCCTGCCCCGGTGAAATAGAGCGCCCGGCCACAGACGGGCCGGGCCTGCGGGGTCCATGCGCCACGTCGGGCGCAGCAGCGATCAGTCGTTGACCAGCAGATGCATCAGGCTCGACGTGTCCCAGCGCTTGCCGCCGCGCGCCTGAACCTGTGCATAGAACTGGTCGACCAGGGCCGTCACCGGCAGCCGGGCGCCATTATTGTTGGCCTCCTCCAGGCAGATGCCCAGGTCCTTGCGCATCCAGTCGACCGCGAAGCCGAACTCGAACTCGCCCTGACACATCGTGCCGGCGCGGTTTTCCATCTGCCAGGACTGGGCCGCGCCCTTGGAAATGACGTCGATCACCTTGTTCATGTCCAGCCCGGCGCGCGCGCCGAAATTCATGCCTTCCGCTAGACCCTGCACAAGGCCGGCGATGCAGATCTGATTGACCATCTTGGTCAGCTGGCCGGAGCCCGCCGGGCCAAGCAGTGTGACGGCCCGCGCATAGCAGTCGATCACCGGCTGCGCGCGGTCGAAAACATCCTGGTCGCCGCCGCACATCACCGTCAGCACGCCGTTCTGCGCGCCCGCCTCGCCCCCCGACACCGGCGCGTCGATGAATCCCACGCCGTGCTGCTTGGCAGCTTCGTAAAGCTCACGCGCGACGTCGGCGGACGCGGTGGTGTTGTCCACCATGATCGCGCCACTGCCCATGCCGGCGAAAATGCCGTCATCGCCCAGTGTGACGCTGCGCAGATCGCTGTCGTTGCCGACACAGGCAAACACGATCTCCGCGCCATCCGCAGCCTCCCTCGGGGTCGCGGCCACTGCACCGCCATGCTCCTTGACCCAGGCCTGGGCCTTCTCGGCGCTGCGATTGTAGACGGTGACGTCATGCCCGCCGGACTTGAGATGCCCGGCCATGTGATAGCCCATGACGCCAAGACCGATGAAGGCAACCCTGGTCATAGTCCCTTGTCCTCCGAAAATTCGCTGCGGGAAGGTGGATCGTGGAATCGGCGGCATCCTAAAGGCGTTGCCCGCCAATCTCAATGTTGGTCAGGCCGTGCAGAGAAAGTTTTTGATCGTCCCCCAGGATTCCGGATCGGTGGTCGACAACAATCCCTCGACCCGGTCGCCTGCGTGGTATGCCTTGTCGTCGAGGCGGGCGGTATAGCCGCCGGCCTCCCGCAACAGCAGAACGCCAGCCGCGTGATCCCACGGCCAGAGCCGGCGGTAGAGAGAGAAATGCTTCTCGCCACGAGCCAACGACAGGTAGTCATGCGCGGCGCAGCGATAGCTGCGCAGTTCGCGGAACGCACGGGCTCGCCGGCGCACCGATTCGCGCATGTCGTGGGGGAAATAGCTGTAATTCAGGGAACCGATCATCGCGTCGAGCGGAGCCGGCGGACCGGCCGAAAGCCGCTCACCGGCATACCAGGCGCCCTCGCCTTCGTATGCGACGGCTGTCTTGCCGGACATCGGATCGTGGATCCACCCGGCCCGGCTTCTGCCGTCGACGAGGAAACAGACGATAATCGCGAAGACCGGGCTGCCGGCCGCGAAATTGCCGGTTCCGTCGACCGGGTCGACCAGCCAGGCCGGTCCGCCGGCCGACAGCCTCTCGAGGATCGCCGGATCCTTCGCGACCGCCTCCTCGCCCACGACCTGCGAGCCCGGGACAAGCTCCGGCAGACGCCGGGACAGTCTGTGTTCCGCCTCGATATCGGCGACGGTAACCACCCCGCCGGCATCCTTTTCCATGACTTCATGACGCTGCAGCCGCCGGAACCGTGGGATGATGTCGCGCTCCGCAGTTTCGCGAATGATCGCAACGACCTTGTCGGAATCGGGAAGAATCGGCACGGCCCTCAGGCGCCTCGCCCCCGGAACCGGCTGCGAAACTGGGCTTCGTCCTCTGCGTCGAGGGCCACGACGATATGCGCCAACAAGCCCTCGTCATGGCGTTTCAGGATCTCGCCATGCCTATAGAGCCAGGCCAGCGCCGCGCCGTCGGCCAGGCTGACCTCGAAGTCGACGACATGCCTGCTTTCGGCCAGACGGCGGTCCAGGGCGCCAAGCAGGTCGTCGCAGCCTTCCCCGGTTACCGCCGAAACGGCAACCGCATCCTCGTTACGCGCCGCCCGATTGCGGACCATCGCGTGCCCCTCTACATCCAGCAGATCGAGTTTGTTCAGCACCTCAAGAGGCCGCGCGTGCTCCAGCCCCAACTCAACCAGCACCGATTCGACTTCACGCTTCTGCGCCTTGCTGTCCGGATGCGCGATATCGCGCACATGCAGGACGATATCGGCCTCCATAACTTCTTCAAGGGTCGCATGGAACGCTGCGATCAGCTGTGTTGGAAGGTCCGATATGAATCCGACCGTGTCCGACAGCACGACGGTCCGCCCCGACGGCAGGTCGAGTGACCGCATGGTCGGATCGAGCGTGGCAAACAGCATGTCCTTGGCCACGACATTGGCCCGCGTCAGGCGGTTGAAGAGTGTCGACTTGCCGGCGTTGGTATAACCGACCATGGCGACGACAGGAAACGGCACACGGCGGCGGGCCTGGCGGTGCAGCGCGCGGGTTCGCTTGACGTCGGCAAGGTCGCGGCGCAAGCGCGCGATGCGCTCGCCGATCAGTCTCCGGTCGATCTCGAGCTGGCTCTCGCCGGGGCCGCCCAGAAATCCGAAACCGCCGCGCTGCCGCTCCAGATGGGTCCAGCTGCGTACCAGCCGCGAACGCTGATAGCTGAGGGACGCAAGTTCGACCTGCATAATGCCTTCGCGCGTGCGGGCACGGGCGCCGAAAATCTCAAGAATCAGGCCGGTCCGGTCTATTACCTTGGCCTTCCAGGCACGCTCGAGATTGCGCTGTTGGATTGGCGCCAGTGCAGTGTCGACGACGACAAGCCCGATTTCCTCAGCCTCGACCAGCGCCGCGAACCGCTCGACGATGCCCTTGCCCAGGAAAGTTGACGGTCGAATCCGTCCCAGCCGCACGGTCTCGGAATGGACGACGTCGAGGTAGATCGCCTGAGCCAGCCCCACGGCTTCGTGCAGCCGCGCTTCCGGATCGCCCACAACTCCGCCGTTCGCGATGACGGGTCGCAGGACCAGCGCACGGCCGGTGTGGACTACTGCGTGATCGTGGTTTTCCGTCACTCCGCTCGGCGGATCAGCCCGCCGGGACGGCCTCGGCCTCAGCTTCGGTCCGGTCCGCTTCGAACAACTGGATCGGCTGCGCCGGCATCACGGTCGAGATCGCATGCTTGTAAACCAGTTGCGAATGGGCGTCCCGCCTCAGCAGCACCGAGAAATTATCGAACCAGGTGATAATCCCCTGCAGCTTTACCCCGTTAACGAGGAAAACGGTGACCGGCAGCTTGTTCTTGCGGACATGATTGAGAAACACGTCCTGTACGTTCTGACTCTTTTCTGTCGACATATTTTGCCCCGAGTTTCTTAGCTGTTTGGTTGGGCGCCCGTGCCCCCCGGCCCGGACTCCAGTGACTAATATGGGTCTAATGCACCGGAACGCCAACGATTATGTTACAGGCGTGAAGCATTACCACCCTGTTATGTATTCTAATAGCCCTCTACAACTCGCAAAGCAATGGGTGGGCGGCCACGCCGCGAACTCGGGGTCCCCGGCGTCCCTGTGTAGAAGCACCGGCAGGCAACCGGTTCTGTGCGCGATCTCCATATCGATTCCTGCATCGCCGACGATCCAGACTTTCGGTCCCGGCTGCACGGGTGCACGCGCAAGTGCCAGCTGCAACGACTCCGGCGCCGGTTTGTCCCGCGCGGCATCCCCTGCCCCGACCAGACTGTCGAAGTATCCGGACCATCCCAGATGCAGCGCTTCGGCGCGCAGATACATCCCGGTCTTGTTGCTCAGAACCGCGACATGGACATCCGACGCGGACAGCGAGGCCAGCAGTTCACCCGCATCCTCGATCGGTCGAAGCCGATCGATATGCATGCCCTCGAAAGCGGCATAGAAAATCTGCCGGGCCTCCTCCCAGCGCTCGCCGAACAGACCGGGGAAGGCATCGCGGAGCGATTTATGCGCGCGCCGGCGCGTCTCCTCGAAGGTCCAGGGTTCATGGCCCATTGCCGACAGCGTGACCATCAGCGACTCGTGAATGACCGGCCAGGTGTCGACCAGCGTGTTGTCCCAGTCGAAGACGATGGCGGCGGGCCGCGGCGGGCCATCGATCATCCGGTATCCCTCAGGCCGGCCACATAGTCGCGATACCAGGCGAGAAGCCGACGGGAAAGCGGCCCGGGCGTTCCATCCCCGATGACCGTATCATCGATGCGCACCACCGGCGTCACGAAAGAGGTCGCGCTGGTCACGAACGCCTCTGCAGCGGCTCTGGCTTCGTCGACGCCGAACGGGCGCTCGTCCAGTGCGATGCCTTCTTCGGCAGCGATCGCCAGAATTGTTCGACGGGTAACACCGTGCAGTATCTCGCTGCCCAGATGACGAGTTACCAGCCGACCATCGGTTGTGACGATCCAGGCATTGGACGAGGTTCCCTCGGTCACGAAGCCGTCGTCATTGACCTGCCACGCCTCGTACGCACCCGAGTCCGCCGCCTGCTGCTTGCCCAGACAGTTGGGAAGCAGGCCGATGGTCTTGATATCGCACCGCGCCCAGCGCTGGTCGCGTATGGTGATGACCTTGACGCCATCTGTAAATTTGGGCTGGGCCGCGAAATCGATATGTTTCGTCGTCATGACCAGCGCCGGCCGTGCCTGTTTGGGAAACTTGTGGTCGCGCGGCGCCACACCGCGCGTAACCTGGATATAGAGCAGCCCGTTCCGGACTCCGTTGCGGCGGACCAGTTCGCGGCCGACAAGCTGAAGGGACCGGCGACTCATCGGCATGGCCATCGCGATTTCCGACAGCGACCGTTCGAGCCGGTCCAGATGGGGACCTTCGTCGACCATCCGGCCCGCCGCCACGGTCACGACCTCGTAAACACCATCGCCGAACTGGTAACCGCGATCCTCAATATGTACCGCCGCGTGCCGGTGCGGCAGGTAACGGCCGTTAACATACGCGAGGCGCGCCATTTCCGTTTCCCTCCGTCGATCAGAAAAACTCCAGGCGCACCGCGAACATCTTTTCGACCTGCTTCACGGCATCGGCCACTGCGAGTAGGATGACCCGGTCGTTTCCTTCGATCACGGTCGAACCTCGCGGAATGATTACCTGGCCGTTTTGCCCACCCCGCATGATCGCGCCGATGATCACACCCGCCGGTAACTCGATCTCGTTGAGCGGCGTTCCCACCAGCGGCGAGGTTTCCAGGGCCTCCGCTTCGATGATCTCGGCAAATCCATCGCCCAGAGAGTGAACCGATCGAATCCGGCCGCGCCGCACGTGCTGCAGAATCGTGGAGACGGTAATCGCACGGGGGCTGACGACCACGTCGATACCCAAGGTCGTGATCAGCGGTCCGTATGACGGCTTGTTGATCAGCGTAACCGCGCGTTCCACACCGCTCCGCTTGGCCAGAAGCGAGGCAAGGATATTGGTCTCGTCGTCATTGGTTACCGCGACGATCGTCTCGGCCGTTGCGACATTCGCCTCCTCCAGTATGTCGTTATCCAGCGCATCGCCCTGGATCACGGTGACCGCGGGCAGCGCCTGCGCAACCCTGCGGGCGCGCTCGCGGTCGACCTCGATGACCTTCGTTGATATCCCCTGCCGTGCCTCGCCCAGTTCGCGCGCGAGGTTAAGGCCGATGTTCCCGCCCCCTACCACGACGACTTTGCGGGCCGATTTCTCGTCGTGCCCGAACGCCGCCATCGCCCGCGGCAAGTGTGCCGTGTCGGCCACGAAATACACTTCGTCACCGGCGAGCATCTGGGTATTCGATGTCGGCACCGTCGGCTCGCCGTCGCGAAGGATGCCGACGACGATGATGTTGAGTTCGGGAAACAATGAAGTCAGCTGCCGCAGCGGTGTGTTGATTACCGGACAGCGTTCGGTACACCGCACGCCCACGACCCGGACCTTGCCGTCGGCAAGGGGAATCATGTCGAACGCGCCGGGCACGCTCATGCGCCGGCCGATCGCCTTGGCTACTTCGAGCTCGGGCGAAATGATGACGTCGATCGGCAGATGCTCTCGGCTGAACAGGTCGGCCCATATCGGATTCAGGTAGCTTTGCTGGCGCACGCGGGCGATTTTGGTCGGCACGTTGAAAAGCGAATGCGCGATCTGGCAGGCAACCATGTTGACTTCGTCGGCGTAGGTGACCGCGATCAGCATATCGGCATCCGCAGCGCCGGCCTGTTCAAGGACATCCGGATGCGACGCGTAGCCAACCAGTGCCTGCACGTCGAGCAGATCGTTGACCTTGCCGATCAGGTCGGCTGCCTGATCGATGACCGTCACGTCGTTGTTTTCCATCGCCAGATACCGGGCGATGTTGAACCCGACCTGGCCGGCCCCGCAAACAATGACCTTCATATGTTGAGCTTTCCCGCGGGCGGACTCAGACGCCCACCCCTGCTGGTTTTTCGGACGTATTTACGCCAAGTATCTTGAGCTTGCGGTGCAGGGCGGCGCGATCCATCCCTACGAATTCCGCAGTTCGGCTGATATTGCCCCCGAAGCGCGTAAGATGGAACTGCATGTATTCCCTTTCGAAAGCTTCCCGCGCCTCGCGCAATGGCTGGTTGAGAACTTGCAGATTGTGATCCCAGCGTGTCGCATTGCGGGATCCTTCGCCAATCGCGGCGGCAACAGACGATGATTTGATCGTGCTGTCCGCCGAACCGCGCGCCGTTAGCAAGAGCCGCTCGATCACGTTCGTCAGCTCCCAAAGGTTGCCTGGCCAGTCGTGCGCTTCCAGCGCGTCGACAGCTTCCGGATCCAGCGCCGGCGCGACCTGATACTTCTCGGCGGCGATCCGCGCCGTCAGATACCGGACGAGTCCGGGAATGTCCCTGCGGCGGACGTGGAGGGGCGGTACTTCAATGGGAACGACGTTCAAACGGTAATAGAGATCCTCGTTGAAACGCCCGGCAGTGACTTCCGATTTGAGGTCTTGCGTCGTCGTGGCGAGGACCCTGGTATTGGCCTCAATCTGTTTGCCGCCTCCCAGGCGTCGGAAGGTATTGTCGTGAAGCAGCCCGACGATCTTGGCCTGTACCTGGCGCGAAAGCGACCCGACTTCTTCGAGGACCAGAGTGCCGCCGTGGGCTTTTTCGAAGACGCCAACGCCCCGCGGTTTCCCCGCCTGTGGTTCCAGCCCGAATAGAATGACGTCACTGCGGTCCTGCTCCAGAGTAGCGCAGTTCAGGACAACAAATCGCCCTCGCGCGCGCGGCGACGCCTTGTGTATCGCCCGGGCTACCAGGGATTTTCCGGAACCTGCCGGACCGAAGATCAAGACTCGGCTTTCCGTCCTCGCGATCTGCTCGATGGACCGACGGAGTTGCACCATGATGGACGACGTACCGATAATGTCCTCGGTCTGCGGTCCCGCCCTGCGCCGCAGTTCCCGATTTTCTTCCTGCAAGCGCAGCTCCCTGAGCGCCCTCTCCACAGTGTGGATCATGACGTCAGTCTTGAATGGCTTGGTGATGAAGTCGTAGGCCCCCATCTTCGTGGCCGACACAGCCATATCGAAGGTCGCATGGCCGCTGATCATGACGACCTGCTGATCCGGGTAGTCACGCCGGATTTCCTCCAGGGTCTGGAGGCCGTCTTTCTCGCTGTCGCCCAGCCAGACATCGAGGATGATCAAGGCAGGTTGCCGGCCGGTCATCGCATCCAGAACCTCCGTGCTGTTGGACGCCTGGCGCGTCTGGTATCCGGAATCCTCCAGAATACCGGCAATCTGGATGCGGATATCCGCTTCGTCGTCGACGATCAGGATCTCATACGCCATTGGCCTAACGACCCCCTGCCGTCATCTGCTTGCGGGCCACCGCCGCAGCGCTCTCGTCTCTCGGCAGCTCGACGCGAACGCACGCACCGCCGCCCGCCGCATCCCCGAGCACAAGCGCGCCGCCGTGATCCTCCATGATCTTGCGGACGATTGCCAGGCCAAGACCGGTTCCGGCCTGGCGCGTACTGACATAGGGCTCCGTCAGTTTTTCACGGCCCTCTTCCGGCAGGCCCGGCCCATTGTCTTCGATTTCGACAATCGTCCTGTCGTCCGTATGGGCGAGGCGCATGACAACGCGCGGTCTGTCGTCGCCGGACCCGTTTCCGCGCTCCAATGCCTCTGCGGCATTCTGCAGCAAATTCGTGACGACTTGCGCCAACTGGCGGCCATCGCAGTTCGCGAATACCGGATCCTCGGGCATGACCGCAACAAAATCGATATGCGGATTCGCATTGCGCTGCAGGAACATCGCCTGCCGAGTCAACTCGCTTAGATTCTCAAGTCGCAGTACCGGCGCCGGCATACGCGCGAAATTTGAAAATTCCTCAATCATGCGCCCGATATCGTCAACGCGGCGGATGATGGTATCGGTACAGATTTCGAAAGTCTCCTTATCGGATGTGATCTCATCCATATATTTGCGTTTCAGCCGCTCTGCAGACAGCTGGATTGGCGTCAGAGGGTTGCGGATTTCATGTGCAATGCGCCGTGCGACGTCTGCCCAGGCGCCTTTCCACTGGGCCTCGAGAAGCTCGGAGACATCATCGAAGGTGACCACATACCCGATGACCTTACCCTTCAGCTGCTCAACGGCGATTGCGACCAGCAATGTCCGGACGTCGCCACCGCGCTCAATCTTGATCTGGGACTCGGTCGGCCGAGTTCCGCGGCGCTTCGCTTCGCGGAACAACGCCGCGACCTCAGGAACCACCTTGTCCAGAGGCTGTCCGATCATGCTGTCGATATCTATTTCAAGGAGTCGCGCCGCCGACCTGTTCGGGAGATCGATCTTCCCTTTGCGGTCGACGCCGATCACGCCCGCAGAGACGCCGGACAATACCGTTTCCGTGAATTGGCGACGCTCGTCCAGTTGCCGGTTCGCCTGCACCAGTTCCCGGCGCTGGTCCGCCAACTGATCGGTCATCCGGTTAAATGCCCGGCTCAGCGAGCCGATCTCGTCGTCGGGTGGAAGTTCGCGAACCCGGGCGGAAAGGTCGCCCTCGCCGACCTTGCCGACGGCGGCGATCAATTCGCTTACCGGCCGCGACAGGTCGGTTGCCACGTTAAGCCCCATCCAGACCGCAGCCGTTACAAGAAGAAGTGCAACCAGCAGGAAGATCAACGTGAACGATATCTGTATATCTGTACTCTTGTCCTTCAATTTGTAGAACTCGTCGACAGCATCGCGGGTCCGCTGAGTATGGGACAGCACGGTCGCGTCGACGAACCGTCCGACAAACAGGTAAGCATCAAAATAACTGTCCAGGCGCACCAGCGCCCTGACCCGGTCCTCACTTTCGTTCAGGAATATCGGTACCTCGCCGGCGCGGGCACTTTCGATATGGTCGCTGTCGATAATCTCGAATTCCAGCGCGTATGTTAGTCCTGATCTGGCCAGTACTTTTCCGGTGCCGTCGAATACGATCGCTTCGGTCAGACCGCGCAGCTGTGCCTGCAGATTAACCGCCTGGTTAAGCAGCCGCGGATTGCCCTGCAGCAGCGGGGCATCCCGGTTAAGGTCGCGCGCCACCCGCAAGACGTCGGCGCGGATATTCTGCTGATGCTCTTTCAGATATCCCTGCGCCACGGAATTCGCGGCTTCCAGTGTGCTGGCGACGCGCTCGCTGAACCAGTCCTGGATGCCCGAGCTGATGAACAATACGGAAAACAGCAGCACGAAAATCGTCGGGGCGACAGCGACCAGCCCGAACAGAAAGCTGAGGCGCGAGTGGAGACGAGAGCCGGCCGAACCACGCCGCCGAGCGAGCCAGAGCTTGACGATGCGCCTGATCACGACGACTGCAAGCGCCAGCAGGAGTACGAAATCGACGTAGAGCAGGTAGAGAATATCTTCCGGCTGGCTGCCCAGCGGATCCGTATCGGATAGCGCAAAGTAGGTGGCAATGCCGGCCGCGAGCGCCGCCACAGGCAGCGCAATACCCAGGACGCGGCCCAGCCGGAACCGCCGCCAGAGGCCGGAAAGCCGGTCAATCAGGAATACTCGCTGCTCGGCGGATTCAGAATTGATCATTGAGGACTCATGATATTTGTCGATCGTATTTTACGCTTCTGACAACATGGATGTCCAACTCGCGGATTTTCTTCCGCAGCGTGTTGCGATTCAGCCCCAGAAGCTGTGCAGCCTTGATCTGATTGCCGCCAGTTGCAGCCAGCGACAGTTCGACCAGGGGTCGTTCAACTTCACGCAGAACCCGGTCATACAGGCCGGATGCCGGCAGTTCGTTCCTGTGCGCACTAAAGTAGGACCGCAAGTGTCGTTCCACCGCGCCAGAGAGTCCGTCATAGCCGGTTGCCGGGCCGGATGACGCTGCGGCTAGCGGCGGATCGTCCGCCAGTTCGGCCTCGACGACGTCAAGCCCGATTGTTTCGTGTGAGTACAGTGCGGACAGGCGCCTGATCAGATTCTCCAGTTCCCGGACGTTTCCGGGCCAGCGGTAGGCCTGCATTCTTCGCATCGCACCCGCATCAAGGCTCTTCGCCGGCAATCCCAGTTCCACCATGTTGTTCTGGAAGTGGCGGACCAGTTCAGGGATATCCTCTGTTCGCTCGCGTAGCGGCGGTATGCGGATTGGCACCACGTTGAGCCGAAAATACAGGTCCTCGCGGAACAGCCCATGCGAGACCAGTTGCCTGAGGTCTCGATGCGTCGCGGCAATAATCCGCACATTCGCGCGAATCGGCGTGCGCCCGCCAACCGACGTGTACTCGCCCTCCTGCAGGACGCGCAGCAGCCGAGTCTGCGCCTCCAGCGGCATATCGCCGATTTCGTCGAGAAACAGCGTTCCCCCGTCAGCCTGCTCGAACCGCCCGGGTGCGCGGCTGGTGGCCCCGGTGAACGCTCCCTTTTCATGCCCGAATAACTCGCTTTCGATGAGCTCCCGCGGGATTGCCGCCATGTTGACCGCAACGAACGACCCGTTACGGCGCTTCCCGTAATCGTGCAGGGCGCGCGCGATCAACTCCTTGCCGGTTCCCGATTCGCCGCTGATCAGGACCGTCAGATCTGTCGCCATCAGGCGCGCCAGAACACGGTAGATCTCCTGCATGGCAGGCGATCGCCCGATCAACGGCAATTGATCGTCGCCGGTGGCGGCCTCGTTGGCGCCAACATGCTGTGACTGCGGTTCCTTAAGTGCCCTTTGAACAATTCCTAATAATTCTTTTAGATCAAATGGTTTTGGTATGTATTCGAACGCGCCTCTCTCGGTCGCTCGGACAGCTGTGAGCAACGTATTTTGGGCGCTCATGACGATGACCCGCAATTCCGGGCGGAGCTTCCGGATCCGTGGTACCAGGTCGAGACCGTTTTCGTCCGGCATCACCACGTCGGTGATCACGACATCCCCTTCGCCTTCGGAAACCCAGCGCCACAGTGTCGCGGCGTTACCGGTGGCCCGGACCTGGTGACCCATACGGCCCAGCGCCTGGACCAGAACGGTTCGAATTGCGCGGTCATCATCCGCGAGCAGGATTGTGGCCTCAGTCATGTTGGCAGCCTCCTTCGCGCGCCATCGGCAGCAGAATTCGGAAAATCGTGCGCCGGGGTCGACTGTCGAGATCGATGACGCCCCCGATTTCGCCGATCAGCTTGGCGACCAGCGGCAGGCCCAGCCCGGTGCCGCCGCGCTTCGTGGTTACAAACGGATCGAAGATATGCCGCCGCAAGTCGTCCGGAACGCCGGGTCCGTTGTCCTGCACCGTCACGACGAGAGGCAACTGCATTGGCGCATCGGCGCCGGGTGCCGCCAGACGCACGCCATGCTGATAGGCGGTCGTCACGACGATCTCCCCGCCGTCCGGCGGGGCCGCCTCCGCAGCGTTCTTGACCAGATTCAGAAACGCCTGGATCAGGCGATCCCCGTTGCCGTAAACCGGAGGCAGTGACGGGTCGTACCGTTCGATAAAGCGCAGATGGGATGCGAATCCGGCGCGCGCGAGCGCCAGCACGCGCTCCAGCACCTCATGAATATTGACCGGACCCAACGCATCCAGCGGCATTTCGCCGGCAAACGCCTCCATGCGATCAATCAGTCCGACGATCCGGTCGGTTTCCTCGACGATCAGTCGCGTCAACTGGACGTCTTCGGGGCCGAGCGACTGTTCGAGCAGTTGCGCTGCGCCGCGTACCCCCGAGAGCGGATTCTTTATCTCGTGCGCCAGCAGCGCCGCCATGGCCGAGACCGAGCGCGTGGCATCACGGTGCGTCAGAGACCTGTCGATCTTGCCGGCGATCGACTGTTCCTGGAGCATCAGAACAACCCGTCCCTGGTCTTCAGACATCGGCGCCGCATCGACGCGCAGAAGATGTTCACCGATTCGCGGTGTATCGAGCCGCACCGCGTGCTGCGACATGCTGCTCACGCTTCGCCGCACGCGCTCGACGAGCAGAAGAATGGGGCTGTCATGCGGCACGATATCGGTCAGCGCCTTTGTTCTCAAATAAGCGAAACTGGCCTGAAACAGTTGTTCAGCGGCGTTGTTGGCATAGAGGATTTCTTCTCTGCCACCAATGACCAGGACCGGGTCCGGGAGCGCGCCAAGTACCGCGGCACAATCGACGGCGACTGATTCTCGATCGCTTCGATTCGGTTCGCGCGCAGCATTCATGTCGGTCAATACCGGGCCGTTAGGCCATCGACCGTTGGCAAGAATCGCTCAACTGCTTAATCATTATGCGACCGTATTATATGCCCAAAATTTGAGCAATAAACGCTATTCCACCCATGTATGCAAGAACTTATTAATCGATGCACGATCCGCCGGTCACGTCAGGAAGACATCCTGAACGAATTTAACGCCCGGAAAACCGAGGGTTACCAGCAAATACGCAACGAGCAGAATCCGGGCCGCCTTGCGGCCGCGCAGGCCGGTACGAAAATGGGCAATCAACAAGCCGCCGATGACAGCGAAGCCGCCGAGGGTCAGTAACGTCTTGTGATCGAAGGCAAGCAGGCTGCCGGTGGCCAGGAGTTGCAGCCCCATCCCGGTGAGTACCCCGAGACCCAGCACGATTTCCGAGGCGACCAGCAGTCCGACCTGCAGGCGCTCGGCGTCGGCCACCGACGGCAGCAGGTCCGACAGGGTGCTGCGCCGCCGCGCCCGCATGCTGTGCTCCCTGATAAGCACCGCGAGCCCGGCGATCGCGGCCAGGGTCAACAGCCCGTAAGTCAACACGGCAATCACCACGTGAAACAGGATCCATCCGTCGCGCAGCGCCGCGGGCATCGGTCCCCGGGGCGCCTGTTCCCAGATCGCCGCGATCAGACCCAGCAGTATGAGATAGGGAAACAGCAGCGGAGCTAGCCGCCAGCCCTCGCGCGACACACCGGTGACGATGGCGAACAAGAGGATGCTGGCCAGCACCGTCACCCACAACGTTTCGGATAGTCCAGTGCTCCACACGCCGCCGAACCGCACGGCGATCAAGGCCAACGGACCTGCTGCTGCAACGAATGTCAACAGCCAGAACAGCGCAGACCGCCGGCCGATGCCGCGCCACGCGCCGACGGCGGCTGGAACGAGAGAAAATAGGGCTGAAATGGACAGAAACATCGAAGTGGTCATGGCGCGCGCACTATAGCATCGAACCTGCCGCAAAAAAGCAAACGCTTGGCAGGATGAACGTAACTGTACAAAATGCCGCAACTCTTAGACAGGGGAACGGACATGGCCGATGCCGTCGCCTTGATCGTCGCGGCCGGACGGGGGCGCAGGGCTGGCGGCGGGATGCCGAAACAGTACCGGATACTGGCCGGGCAGAGCGTCCTGCGGCGCAGTTGCAAGCTGTTTCTCGAACATCCGCGGATCGACGCCGTGCGCGTCGTCATCCATCCTGACGACCGTGCGCAGTATGACGATGCGACGGCCGGACTCAGCGTGCTGCCGCCAGTGTACGGTGGTGAAACCCGACA
>Ga0224512_10001008_pt1 | contig 28072 bp, 20 predicted proteins | sample SF_May12_sed_USG_4_FD_169103 | JGI IMG/M metagenome (GOLD analysis project Ga0224512, IMG submission 169103) | Sediment microbial communities from San Francisco Bay, California, United States - SF_May12_sed_USGS_13 | ecosystem: Environmental > Aquatic > Marine > Sediment | place: USA... | reverse complement strand
CCCAACTCCGAACTCCACTCGTCTTGAGAAGCATGGTTATAGCCCTGGGCTCGCCATGATGACGAAGTTGAGGTGGTCCCCGGACCAAACCTCGATCGACTCGCTCCGGTACTCCCCTCCCCCAACGAAGTTGACGTAGAAGGAAAAGCTCTCGCTCCTCCATTCCGTGCTGAAGGTGCGGGTCGTCTTTCCGGTGACCATGCCGAGCCGGTCCCTGACTCCGCTCCACATGCCGTAGACTGTTGCGTCCCGGAAGTCGTTGTTCTCGATGGTGACCATCACGGGTGCGTCGTATCCGGGCGCCCCCTCGTCGAAGGGGTCCGCCGAAGTCTGCGCGAGAGACGCACACGCGGTGAGGGCGAGAACACACCCCACTGCCCCGAAACCGATGAGGGTACGTGACGAGCTCATTCGGTCCTCCAGAGCTAAGCGGCAGCCAACAATCCGACCTTATTTGCGTACCCCAGACGGGACGGCAGGAGCCCTTCGGCCGCGCCGTGGTCCCTCGGCCTGCTCGGGCGTGCCCCCTCAAGTTGTGCGACGGCCAAGTAGAGCGCTATCCTGAGCGTCGCCCGGCTGGATCGGGAGGGTGATGGCCACCCAGGTCAGAGTGCCTGCGATGAGTGAACAAGGAACCGTCGGCCCGCGAGACCCCGCGACTCCGACTGCGAATCAGCGCCTACGGCGACGGTGGGATGCCCACGTGGGTTGGGCGACACTCACGGCGGCGGCCCTGCACGCATTGGCCTTCGCGTTCTCCCCCACTTGGACAGCCCGCGCGCTAGACGTCGCGGCCACCGGCTTCGAAGCTCAGGAGCTGATCCTACTCGGCCCCATGCAGGGCCTGCCCGTCCTTGCGTCGGAGCTTCGCCGACCGGTTCCGGCCACGCTGATCGAGACGGCTGGCAACGAAGAGTCAGGGGATGCCGGTCTCGGGGACGATTCAGGCGAAGCGGAGCGACTCGATCCTTGGGGAGAACTCAACCAGCGGCTGCGCCGCCGCGGACCGCTGGTGGCCTCTCTGGCCACATTAGCCGCCAATGCGGCGCCAGGGACCGTGGACGCCCAAGTGGGCAGGCCCTCCGACGCCGACGACGAGCCGGACATCGCAGTGGAGGAAACACTCCCCGATTTGGCCCTGCCCGAACCCGACTCCTTGAGCCTCGAGCGACTCGCGTCCGTGCGCCCCGAGCTGGCGGTCATGACGACCTCGGCCTGGGTCCTCATCCGCAACCAGATGGAGGTCGAGGCCTACCTGCGGCGCAGCTACAATGACGGCCTCCTCGACGAGTCGGTCGAGGGTTCGGTGAGTGTGACGCTGTGGATCGACCATCAGGGCTCCGTCGAATTCGCCGAGGTGAGCGAGTCGAGTGGCCGTCCCGATCTCGACGAGTTCGCTCTCGCGCTGTTCAACGAAGTCGCTGACTTCCGGGCCGCCCGAGAGCGCGGCACGACCGTCTCCAGGTCGGTCACGTTCTCGCTCAACTTCCCTTGGTAGCGGAATGGTACGGAGGGCGGTCGGCTTCGTAGCAGTTGTTTCCCTTCTCGCGGGGTGTGGCTCCAGCACGGTCCCGGTGGGCCCGGTGGTCTCCCCCACTGGGATCGCCTACGCGCCAGGCACACCTCCGGTCGCCACGTCGCGCTCTCAGACCGCCACGCTTTATTTGCGTCAGGACCGGCTCGATCGCGCGCTGGACCTGCTCATCGAGGGCATGGGCGAGGATCCCGGCAACCCCATCCACTTCTATCTGGCGGGTGTGGTCTACGCGCGGCTAGGCGACTACCGCGACGCACACGCCATGTTCACCGAGGCCCAACGCATCTATCCGGCCTACGAGCTTCAGACCGAGCTCGAGCGGGAGGCGGCCTGGGGGCAGGCGTTCAACGAGGGACTCGAAGCCTACAGTAGTGGAGACGTCGAGAGCGCCATCGACGTGTGGAGCGCAGCGACACTCCTCTTCGACCTGCGTCCCGAGGCACACCGAAACCTCGCGAGCCTTCTCTCGAGCGAACTCCGCTACGCCGAGGCGATCTCGGTCTTCCGCTCGGCCCTCGAAGGGCTCGCGAAGCGCCCAGCCACTAGAGAGATCGGCCCGGAAGAGGCGCTGATCCGCGCGGAAGCCAGCGCAGAGATCGAGGCGAGTCTTACGGAGCTCCTGGTCGCAACGGAGCGCTTCGCTGAGGCCGAGCCTCTTCTGCGGCAGCAGCTCGCGCGCGAGCCCGGCAGCGTGCAGGTGCGCGCCGACCTGGCCGCGGCACTGAGTGGACAGGGGCGCGTCGCCGAAGCCGACGCGATGTATGCCACCATCTTGTCCCGGACGGACCTCGACGCCGAGCAACTCTACAACGTCGGCGTCGCGCTCTTCCGGTCGACGAACTTCGCGCAGGCCGCCGAAGCGTTCCGGCAGATGACCGAGCTGACGCCCCGATCGCGCGACGCGTGGTTCAACTACGCGAATGCGCTTTTTGCCGCCGAAGACTGGCCTGCGCTGGCAGCCGCGGGGGGCCGGCTGGTGGAACTCGATCCGCTCGGCGAGACCTCGCGGCTCATCACGGCGCGGGCGCAGCTCGAGGCAGGTGATCGCGACGGTGCGCTCCGCACCCTGGACGCCATCGATCAGGCGCCCATCTACGTGGACGGACTGCAACTGCAGCGCGCTGGCGGGATCACCACGATCGTGGGGCGCGTGTCGGGAAACGCGGCGGAGCCGGACAGTCCGGTCCACCTCCGGTTCTCCTTCTACGACGACTCCGGCTCGCTGCTGGGACACACCACACTCATGGTGCCGGCTCCCTCACCCGACGACACGCACGAACTCGAGCTCGAGTTCGCCCTGCCCGCGGCGGGTTACTGGTACGAGCTGATTTCCTGAGCCGGGAACCACGCCCGCCCCGCGATCCATTAGAAGGCCATGCGAACCCTGCAGCTGGCCCTCGTCCTGGTCGGCCTGGCGGCCTGCCACGTAGAAAGCCCCATCAACCTCCAAGACCCGGGGGAGGGCACACGCTACGACAGCTGCGACCTGAACATCGACTTCCTGATTGTCGCGACCGCCCGGGACGGCGTCCAAGCGCTCGACGACGCCCGCTGGGTCGACGTCAGCGAGGCTGAGGTGCCCGGCTATCTGAACCCCGACACGCGGGTCATCGGGGTGCAGACCTTCGGTCAGAGCTATGCGATCCCGCTCAACCTCCTCTGGTATCACGAGATCGTGAACCTCAGCCCCGGGGGCCCCCTGGGACCCCAGATCGCGATTACCTACTGCCCGCTCACCGGCTCCTCGCTCGTGTTCGATCGCACCGCCATCGGCGGGGCGCGCCTCGGAGTCTCTGGACTCCTCTTCATGAACAACCTCGTCCTGTTCGACCGCTCGACGGGGGAGTCGCTCTGGCCGCAGATGTTGGCCGAAGCCCGCTGCGGCGTCCAAACCGGCACCCGGCTCGGCCAACACCCTTTCGTCGAGATGCAGTGGTCCGAGTGGCTCAGCCTCCATCCTGACACCCGTGTATTGGACGGTGACCAGGGTTACGACCCCATCCGGTTCGACTATCTGCTCTATCCCTACGGGGTGTACCGGGAGACGGAAGCCTTCTGGCGGGCCGCTACGACCATGCCCCCGCTCGATCGCCGGCGGTTTTCCAAAGAGCGCGTCGTGGGTGTGCCCTCGAGCACGGCCGGCCAGACGATCGCCTTTCCGTTCGGCGCGCTCACCGACCTCGACGGGACCTACCAGGCCGTCGACTTCGCCTTAGAGGGCGCGCCGGCCCTCGTGCTCTGGAGCGACGACGCCCAAGGCGGCTACGCTTACCGGCCGGAGACGGAGGACGGCACTCCGGTCACGCTCCTGTCCACCACCTCCGGCTTCGAGGACGTGGAGACGGGCAGCACCTGGACCGTCGAAGGCGAGGCGGTGGCCGGCCCCATGGCGGGCGCCCGGCTCGTCGCGCTCGAGCGTACGCACACGGCCTTCTGGGGCGCCTGGGCGGCCTTCAACCCGGACACACGGCTCTGGGAGTAAGGGGCTAGCCAGCCAACGAAACAGGGCCCGGGGGCTGCTGCCCCCGGGCCCTGCAAAGCCTCCGGCTACGATGCGTGGAGGATCAGGCGATGAACGGTGCCTCGTCCGCCGCGCAGAGCGTGCCGCGCGCAGCGAGCCGTCCCAGCGGCTCGAAGTTCGGGTTCAGCTCGTACTCGTCGTTCGGGAAGTGCAACCGAACACCACCACCGTACGAGTAACCCTGGAAGGGCGTGGATCCCTGGCTTCTCGGGAAGAACGCCAGATCGGTGTTGTTGATCTTCCAGGCCCAGAACCGGCCGGCCTCGGCATACAGCACCCTGCGGGCCTCCTCGAAGACGACCTCACGCATGGTCGACGTATACGTCCCGCCTTCCAGCGCGGTGCGGTACGTGCCCGTGATGTTGCGCACGCCTGCGGCGGTTCGTACCTCGTTGATGAGGTCGATGGACGCCGACGCGGTACCGCTGACCGCTTCTTGGAGCGCCTCGATCAGACGCATCTCCGCCCAGTTCACCAACGGGATGTCCTGATCGTCCGTCACGTACTTGGTCGGAACCTCGCGGGGCTCCGGTCCCTGGATGGGCTGGATTTCGTGCGGGACCCGCGTATCGGAGTCGGCCGCGCTAAAGCCCGCAAGCGGGATCGGGTTGTCGCTCGCGTCCCGGTTCTCCTCGGCCCAGCGGACCGGGAGGTTGTTCGCGTCGAGTGTCTCGCCCAACGGGCCGAACCCGAGGAACACGTAGCCCGTGAACGGCACCGGGTTGGCATAGTCCACGCCCGTCGCAGGATTCACGCGGTTAGCCGCGACCCACCAGTCGACCGGTCCAACCATGCCGGAGAAGCCGCCGGCGGCCGTGTACTTGTTCCGCCGCTGCTCACCCGCCTCACGCGTGACCCATGCCGTGAAGCCGTTAGGCACGGCAGCGGCCTCGGCCGCCGCGAGCGCCAGGTTTCCTTGTGCGTACAGGATCTGAGCGCGCAGCCCCGTCGCCGTCGACAAAGCGCTAGTCGCGGCCGAATTCGGCAGCGCGAAGTCACCGCCCGCGGCTGCGACATGACCGGGGATCCGGTCGACCCATGTCAGCGCATCGGTAAGGAAGTCCGTTGGATCCATCGGCATGCTGCCGTCCAGCGCACCTTCGCAGTAGAATTGCCCGAAGTGCAGCAGGCTGGCCGTCATGTACGTCGCGCCGATGGCCTGCAGCCGCGACCCTTCCGTACCCAGCACAAACTCGCCGCTCGCGATCTTGTCGTAGACGCCAGTGCCAGCAGCATTCGAGTTCAGCGCACGGGCGCCCATCATCTGGTCGAAGAAGGACACGTCCGGTCCAGATTGGTCGCACACGCCCCCCGGCGGGTCCGCCCGGTACACGTGCGCCCCGCCCGCCACACCGGCGATCGACTCGAACACGTCTTCGTGCCCGAGCGCGATCCATCCAAAGGTCGAGATACCACACTCGAAGAGCGCCTGAATCGAAGCGACTTGAGTCGAGGCCGTACTCGCTCCCTGCAACGCGTCGTCCGTGAGTAGGTAGTCGATATCGGCCTCGAGCAGGCCGTCGCAGGCAGCCAGAACGCCGACCGCCGTGGCGAGGAGCAGGGCCTGTCCGGCCCTCCCGCCCCACCGCTCAGTTCGTCTTGTCTTTCTCATAACCTGTGCCGTTCCTATCAAGAGTCTGTGGGCTAGCGAACGGGATCAGAAGGTGACCCGCATTGTCACGCTCAGATTCGTGAGCGGCGGTGTTTCCCAGAAGTTGCCCGTACCATCCAACGTCGGCGTCCCGTACTCGGGGTCGGTGACCCTGGCGCCGTAGATCTCCTGCTGGGCAACCCAAATCGTCCACAGATTGCGGGCCGAGACCGCCAAGGAAGCCCGCGACACGGGCAGGTTACCGATGATCGACTCCGGCAGGTTGTACCGCAGCCCCACCTCGCGAAGCTTCCAGAAGTCCGCGTCGTAGATCTCGCGCTTGGTATCGTCGCCGACCTGGTCGCCGTACACCCACGCCGGATCGTTCTCGAGACGAGACACCTGGCTGTTGTTGTAGATGTGGCCCCACTCCTTGTCGTTCGCCTGGCCGTAGCGGCCGTACTGGCCCTCTGCCATCGCGAAGATCTGGAGCGCGTTGTCGAGCATGGTGATACGCGGCGCCACGCGCCATGTGTGCGTAGCGAACCCACGCCCGATCATGATGTTCTGGTTCGCGATCGTCTGGCACGGCGCTAACGCGCCGCCGGCATGGTAGCCGTACTGGTCATCGTCCACGGCGCGCGTGCCCGAATCGCACATCGCGCTGATGGCCTGACCGAACGCGTTGGAACGGTCGCCCGCGGGATCGAAGACCGCGCTTACCACGTAGTCGTCCGTCCCGATGTTCGGGTACGGATACCCGATCGCTATGCCGGCCGTCGCTCCGAACTCGCCCAGATCCCTGATTTCGTTGTTCGTGTAGTCGCCGGCCAGGTCGAGGTCGAACGCGAACAGATCGCCGTCGTACAGCCGTGAGCTCAACTGAGCCTCCCAGCCCCACGCGTCGATCGTGCCCAGGTTGCGATCGACCGAGCCCGGGAACCCGAAGCTCGCCGGAATGGCCACGCCGAGCAGCGCGTCCTTGTCCGTACGATCGAAGTACGTGAACTCACCCGAGATGCGGTCGTTCAACAGGGCGACGTCGAAGCCCAACTCGAGCTCCGTGCTCACCTCAGGCTGGACCGCCGGGTTGCCCGGAGCCTGCGGACGAATAGCCGGCGCCCCACCAGGGCCCGGCACCGCGGCGTACGTGCTGAAACCTGCGAGGGCGTCGGGCTGACGGCCCGCCTTGCCCCACGCGCCACGAACACGCAGCGAGCTGACGAGGTCGAAGTCCCAGAAGCCCTCCTCGGACACGACCCACGTGCCCGAGACCTTCGGGTACTTCTGCGCCGGGGCCTCGGTACCGAACGTCGAGTTGTCGTCGAACCGGATCGCAGCTGTAACGAAGATCCGGTCGGCGTACCCGATTTCCTCCTGGAGGTAGAAGCCGAGCGACTTGTTGTCGATCAGTGAATAGCTCGTCGTGATGCGCGACTGTGCGATCTGGTTGATCGTCCGCGACAGCGTCGACGCGAAGCCCTGACCAGCGTTCGAGAAGTTCTCGGACTCGCGGACGAAGTACTGCGCACCGAACGACGTGTTGAAGCCCCACGTGTCGTTCACATCGGTATTCAGTGTCGCCGCGTAATCGAAGCTCAGGTTCGTGGTGATCGGGCGCGAATAAGTCATCTCGCCGTCGACCGTCTCCGGTACGTACACCGGGTTCCACGACGACGTGAACGCCGTCAGATTCGCCGGCACGACCCCATCTTCTTTGGGGAAGTAGTTCACATTGACGTCCCAGCCCTTGTCGATTCCCGCGACGAGGCGCTGCGTCAAATCGAACGTCAATCCGCCGAGGTCGAACGAAGGCGTCGTGACGTTCAACGTCGCCGAGCCGGTGAAGCGCGAGTAATCCCGCGTCGCCTCGACTTCGGACACATCAGTCGGCAGATGCTCCTGGAAGCCACCCAAGCGTGGGTTGGAGCTCGGATCGCTGAACGGCGTGATCCGGTCGAGATAGTATCCGTTCGACCACGCCAGATCCTGCCAGATGCCGCCGTCGCTCACCGTCGGCGCGGCGAACCGCGTATTCCCCTGCACGAAACCCGTCGACAGGTCGAGCGAGAAGTTTTCGTTGAAGAGCACGCTCGTGTTGCCACGGAGCCGGAAGGTCTCGTCCTTGTTGTACCAGACCATGCCCGCTTCGTCGTCGTAATTCGCCGAGAGGAAGTAGCGGATCGACGACACGCCGCCGCGAACGTCCAGGTTGTAGTTCTGGGCGTGGCCGTTCTGGTACAGATTCTCCGTCGGCCAGTCGAAGTAGCCCTCCTGGATGTAGCGGTTGCCCTCGTCGTACATGTTGTACGGAGCGAGGTCCGCCGCGGTCTGACAGTCCGTCGGGCCCGGGCTCGGATCCGACGGGCACGTCCACTGCTGACCCAGCGTCTCCGCCGGGTTTTGCATGTAGTTCACGCCCTGACGGACCGACAGATTGAACTCCGGCGCGCCTTCCTGGCCCTTCTTCGTGATGATCTGGATCACACCAGCCGACGCCTCGGTTCCATAGAGACTGGCCGCGGCAGGGCCCTTGATGATCTGGATGCTCTCGATGTCTTCGGGATTGAAGTCGTCGAGCACATTCACGTCGCCACCGCCGCCGGCAGCACTACCGATCGTCGGACCCGCGCCCGTGTCGTTGTTCACACGCACGCCGTCCACGTAGATGAGCGGATTCGCGCTGAGGTTGAAGCTCCCCGCGCCGCGAATCTTGATCGGCGAGCCAGTGCCCACATTCCCGCTCAGACGCGAGAACTGAACGCCGGTCGCGCGGCCCGAGAGCATGTCCTGGATGCCGGTGATCGCCACGCTCTGCGTCACATCAGACGCGGACACCGACGTCACCGTGTTTCCGATCGCGCGCCGCTGGGTACCTCCCGCGGTCCCGGTGATGACGATCTCGTTGAGCTGCAGCGCCTCTTCCGTGATTCGGAAATTCAGCGTCGCCGTCCCGCCCGCCGTCACCGCGATCTCCTGTGTCGCCTCTCGGTACCCGATCCGCTGCACGGTCAGAGTTCTCGTCCCCACTGGTACGTTCACCAGGAGATAAGACCCGTTCTGCTGCGTGAGTACGCCGAGGTCGAGCTCAGCGATGAAGACCTGGGCGGCCGCGATCGGGCCTCCGGTCGTTGCATCAGTGACCCGACCCACGATCGTGCCGGTCTGGGCTGCGAGTTGGGACGCAAAAAGCAGCGTCACGATCGCCAGCCCTCCCAACGCACGAGTCAAGCGCGAACTATCGAGCTTGTACATGCTTCCCCCTGTTTTGAGCCTCTTCAGCCCCGCCTCAACCTTCTGAATGCAGAAGGTGTCCGGCGCAGCTTGACGCACCATAGGATCCAGCTGCTAGGGATGCAAGTTTGCGCCAGCCCCTACGGCACGAGCCTCAGGGTATGAACCGCGTCCGCCTCAACGGCGGCGCGAGTGAACACGAAGGGGAAGTACTCGCCCTCATCCCATGCCTCCAAGAGATTTCCGTAGTAAGGGCTGCCAGGCTGGCCCGACTGGCCGGGCGCGTTGATGACACGCGATGCGTCCCAATTCGCGACATCGATGATCTGCTTGTACGTCCCTCCGTTGGACGACACGGTGCCCGCACCGCCCCTGCGTTCCACAGCAGGCAGGTCGTAGGCGTCCGACAGCGGGTGCTCGAAGGGAATGCGGTTGCTCCGTCCCCACCGCCACGCTGCGGCGTCGCTGCCCTGCTCGCGGCTCAAGCTGTCGACCGCGATGCGCAGTGCACTCGCGACTGCGCCCTGGGGCACATAGTCGGCGACGGATCCTTCCGGGTGCACACGCTCGAGCATCCGATTCCAAGTGAAGTAGAGCGCGGCCGCCGCGCTTTCCTCGGCGAAGACGTGGTCCCACTCCGAAAGGAGCCGGCGTGCACGCTCGACCTCGGGATCTTCCGAGCTCCATCCCAGGAAGAGGGGCGCAGCCTCGGCCGCCTCGCGATGATAGGCGTCGAGCTGGAGCCGGATGTTCGCCTCCATCGAGAAGCCCGAGCTGTCCGACAGAACGTCGTCCAGCCGCTCGAAGCGAGAATACGGCGGGACCTTGAACATGATCGGCGGCGCGAAGCCCTCCGGCTGGATGTTGTGGTTCGCCGTGGCGATCCAGCCGCGCGCCGGGTTGTACTCCTCCGGTAGGTCGTCACGGAAGCCGAGCCACTCGTACGCGCCGGTGCCCGGGACCGGTAGCCGGCCGTGCCAGCGGCCGCCGCGGTCGGGCGTCAGCGCGGCGGCCTTCCACGCGATGTTCCCGTCCACGTCCCCGCAGATCATGTTCTCGGAGGGAGCCTTCCAGTAGTCCATCACCTCGAGGAACTCGCCGCAGTCCCGGACCTGGTCGAGCCGCAGGGAGCCCATGTAGTGGGCCGTGCCGGGCTCGTCGAGCGCGGTCCTCAAGGCGTAGGCGTAGTTGTTCTCGGTGTCCTCGTACACGATGGGCCCGTGGCGGCTGTACTTGAGCTCGACCACGCGGGGCCCCTCGCCACGCACAAGGATGGTGTCGATGACGATCCGGAGGTCCTCCCACGCGCCCTGCCATTGGACCTGGTTCTGGTTCTCGGGGTTCACGCGCTCCTGGTACAGATCGTCCTGGTCGGTCCCGACGATCGTCAGGCCCCAGGCAACACGGTCGTTATGGCCGATCGCGACGCCCGGAAGAGACGGCTCACCGGAGCCGATGACGTTCCAGCCCGGCGCATTCAGGTGGACGATGTAGCGCAGCGATGGATTGGTCACCTGACGGTGGGGATCGTTGGCGAGAATCACCCCTCCGGTCGTCGTCATCCGAGGCGAGAGCACCCAGTTGTTGCTCCCCGGCTCCTCCCGGAACGCACGAGGTAGGTCCCCCATGGGGAGCTCGAGCAGTCCACCCAAGGAAAAGCGGGCTGCGACGCCCCCCTGAGACACAGCGCCGGACAGCTGATACTCCGGAAGCACGGGCGGACGCAGGATCTGGTCGAAGTCGCCGCGCAGCGCATCGGTGATCGCATCCGCGTGCTCGGCGATGGCTTCGATGTCGAGTCCGTCGGGAACCGTGAGCGGGACGTAGGGGTCGGGCGTACTGGCGCGATTCGCTGCCTCGGCACCCATCTCCACGACGTCCTTGGCGAGCTGGACCTCGGCCCTGGCTCTCGACGCAGCGCGCTGAACGAGGCGCAGGGCGGAGAGGTCGGCGGTCCACAGGTCGGGCCGGGTGCCGGTGATTTTGAACTCCACTGGCAGGTTGTCGCCCTGGTGCGAGACATAAGCATTCACGCCCGCAGCGAAGGCGGCAAAGATGCGCTCCGCTTCCGGGTGGTAGCTGTCTAAGTCCGCACCGCGTGATCCCCGGTACTTCATGAGGCGGTAGAGTCTGTCGGTGTGCACGCGCTCGGGTCCGACGATCTCAGATGCCCGGCCTTCTGCATACCGGCGCCACACATCCATCTCCCACAGCCGGTCCTGGGCGGCTACGAAGCCCTGGGCGAAGAACAGGTCTTCGGTATTGCCCGCGTAGATGTGGGCGATGCCTGCCGCATCACGAATGACCTCGACCTCACCTTGGAGCCCAGGGACGGAGATCTCCCCATCGATTTGCGAGAGGGCCGCGCGCGCCATGTCGTCGAGACGGATCAGCGGGTCCTGGGCGTCATCGCCGTCCCCGGCGCTGCACCCCACGAGAACGAGTGTGGCCAGAAGGAGGATACGCGCTTGCATGATCATCACTCCCTCCCCTCGACCTCGGCGATGAACGCCAGCGTGTGCTCCATCACCTCGGGGGTGACCGACATGTGCCCGCGATCCTCGTAGTGGACTAACCGGTGGTGCACACCGGCTGATGCGAGCGCCGCAGCCATGTCGACGGCCTGCTGAATGGGGACCGACCGGTCGTCGTCCGAATGCACGACCAGGATCGGCTTGGTCGCCGGCCCGATGTGGTGGATCGGCGACGCGAGGCGGCGCGCCTCGCGCACGTCACCTTCGATGGGCGTCCACAGGTCGCCCCACGAGAGCGTGTTCAGATCGTACGGCCCCGCTGCGCTGATGACCGCACGCACGTCGCTGCGCGCATCCTCCCAGCCGCCTACCCGCGGGTATGGCCCTTCTCCGAGGGTGGCTGCCAGCGCCACGAGATGTCCGCCCGAGGAGTTACCGATCAAGTAGATGCGGTTCTGGTCGATGCCGTACTCGTCCGCGTGCGCGTGCACCCACCGAATCGCCGTCTGCACGTCCTGATACGCCGCCGGAGCGGGCGAGGCGCCCACGAGGCGGTAGTCGATGGTCATGGCGAAGAAGCCCAAGCCCGCCCACTCGGCGACCTGCAGGCCCTCATCGTTCACGCGACTCCCCCCGCGCCAGCGCCCGCCGTGCACGTACATGATGACCGGCAGAGCCGACCCGTCGACCGGATACGCGATGTCGGCCAGGACGGCTGCCCCTTCTACGCGGCTGAAGATGACGTCCTCCTCGACCGTGATTGGCACCTGGGCACTGCCGATCGCGGGAAACGCGAGGGCTACTGATGTGAACGCCGTAATCAATCGTGACATGACAGCCCCTTGTCCGAGCTCCTGATCAGCGCAGCGAGCCTTATGGTCCGTGCCGGCGTCTCTCGCCGCAACCGTCCCGCCTTCCCGGCGCATTTGACGCGCATGGACCGGCCGGCTAATTCCCACGCCGTACACTAGGTCCACTACTGAAAGGAGGCGTCATGCGACGAGTCGCATGTGCTCTGGCAATTTCGCTCCTCGCACTGGCTAGCCCGTCCGAGGCCGCAGCCCAAGCGATGGACGTCGTGGAGCCGTACAAGGTCGGCACCTTCGAGATCGCCGGGGAGCCGACCGTCTCCCTGGTCCTGAGGGACCGTCTCATTGTCGGCATCGAGGCGGCCAACCGGGCGCTGGAGATGGATCCGACGTATGCAAGAATGCCGATGCCGGCCGATATGCTCGGGCTGATCGGCCAGTACGAGTACGGGCTCAAGTACCGCCTCTACGAGATCGTGAACGACCTCGTGGGCAACAATCGGCTCGCTGGAGCCGGCCGCGCCGCGTACGTCCACGACCTCGGAGACGTTCGCACCCTGGCCCCCATCCTGTATCCGGGGAAGGTGCTCAACGCGGCCGGTAACTTTTACAGCCACGTCGGCGAGGGCGGCGGCGCCGCGAATCAACAGGCCACCGCCGACGCCCGGCGCGAAAACCGCGGCGTTCCCTACTTGTTCCTGAAGCCCACTCGTGGTGCGATCGTCGGGAACGGGACACCCATCACGATCCCGTACGGCCGTGACCGAATCGACTGGGAGGTCGAGATCGGGACGGTCATCGGGCGCGCGGCGAAGTACGTCCAGTCTGCCGATGCCGAGGCCCACGTTTTCGGTTACATGGTCACCATCGACGTGTCCGACCGCGGTGGGCGCCCGCCCGGCAATCGCGACACCGGGGGCGATTGGTATGTGGGGAAGGGCCACGACACCTTCGCACCGCAGGGCCCGTGGATCGTGCCGAAGGAGTTCTATGGCAACCCGATGGAGAACCTCCGCCAGACGTTGACCGTCGACGGCCGGCTCCTGCAGGAGGCCCGGGCGGGGGACATGATCCATTCCCTCTGGGAGCTGATCGAGTACGCCTCGTCGATCAACACGCTCTATCCTGGCGACGTGGTCAACGGCGGCACCTCAGGCGGTACCGGCATGGGCGTCGTCCAGACCGGGACAGCCGAGTGGCTGCAAGCCGGCGACGTGATCGAGGCGACGGTGGACGGCATCGGCACACTGCGGATGCCAGTGGTCAGCGAGGACGCTCCTCCCGGGCCCGTCGGCGTACGGCTTCCGCCCGTGAACAGCTATCGCCCCATCAGCTGACCGGGCGCACCCTACTTCAGAGCCGGGGCCGGCCGAGCGAAGTACGTTAGTCGACATGCTTCCTCCCGGCCCCCGGTTCGCGCCGCTCCAGACGTACCGATACGTCACCCGCCCGGCCGACTATCTAGCGGAGCTGCGCGTGCGGTACGGCGACGTGGTCCTCATGCCTTCGCTGAACGGTCCAGTCGCGATCGTGTTCACGCCCGAGCTGGCCAAGACCGTGTTCTCTACGCCGCCCGACCATTACGACCCATTCGGCACCGATGCCATCGGTCCCCTCGTCGGTGCCGCGTCGCTCTTCACCACGAGCGGCGCGGCGCACCGCAGGGGTCGCAAGCTCCTGTCTCCCCCGTTCAACGGGGCGCGAATGAGGGCGTACGGGGGAGCCATTCAGGACGTCGCAGCCGGGGTGCTCTCGAAAGTGCATGCCGGGGATGACATCAGGGTCCTCGACCTTACGACGGAGATCTCGGTGGAGATCATCCTGCGCACGGTCTTCGGGGTCGCGGACGAACGGAGCGTGACACGAGGACGCCAGCTCCTGACCGGCGTGCTCGACTCGCTCAGTCCGGCTCTCTTCTTCACGAAGCGACTACAGACTCCTCTTTTCCCCCCCTACCGCCGGTTTCGCAGGGCCTTTAGGGCGTACAACGACTTCGTCGCCGATACGCTGGTCGACCGACGCCGCGGCGACGGGGCCGGCGAAGACGTCCTGTCCCTGCTCCTCGGCGCCCGCGACGAAGAGGGAAACGGCCTCGCGGATGCCGAAATCCAGAGCCATCTGCTGACGCTGCTCGTCGCCGGGCACGAGACCACGTCCATCGTGCTTGCTTGGGCGATCCACGAGCTGATGTCGCACCCTGATGCCCTCGCTGCGCTACGCGAAGAGGTGGCTGGGCTTGGTCCGGATCCCTCCCCCGAGGCGCTCACGAACCTTCCTTATATAGATGCGGTCGTGAAGGAGACTCAGCGGCGCCGCACCATTGTGACCGATGTGATCCGCAAGCTGGTCAAGCCGCTGGAGATCGGCGGGTTCCGCATTCCCCCGGGGCTTGGGGTCGCCGTCGGGGTGGTCGCGATCCACAACGATCCGGACCTCTTCCCCGAGCCGCACCAGTTCCGGCCCGAGCGGTTCCTCAACGGAGGTCATGGACCCTCGGAGCACATGCCGTTCGGCGGAGGTCATCGCCGCTGCATCGGGGCTGCGTTCAGCGACTACGAGTCTCGGATCGTCCTGGCGACGCTCATGCCGAGCCTCGACCTCGAACCACGGGGTCCGGTCGAAGTACCGGTGCGACGCAACGTCACGATGGGACCCAAGTTTGGCGTGCGGGCCTGGGTGGCTGCGAAGCGCTAGGCCCCTTCGGTGCTCCCGAGCGGATTCAGCGCGTAGGCCAAGCGCGATCCGATCTCGTACTGGGGAACGGCCCGTAGGTCGGGAGAAATCGACTCCAGCACCTCACGTAGCAGCTGCGTGCCGAAGGAGTAGCGTCTGCGCTCGGGCCCGTCGTGCCCCGCGTCACCCACCATGAACGGGGCTCGCGGCCGCACGCCACGGAGGCGCGCGTCGAGCCGCAAGTGTTTGGCGCGTTTCACGAGCTCCTTCATCACTCCCTCCTCATCCACGTCGAGCCAGTCCGGTACGATCGTGACCCTCCGCACCGCGGCGTCGTGGAGGAAGTATAGATCGAGGATGCCCCGTCGCTCGATCGCTGCGGCGATCGTGGGACCGTGCCCGCTCGCGACTGCCCGGTCGATGTCGACCGTCGTCCGCCTTGTACGGTCGTCGCCCGGAGGTCGACAATGGACACCCACGATTTCTGAATCGTACGGGATATCGATCACCGTATCCTGAACGGTCGCTCGCATGCCCGACGCGTCGAACGCCAGGGATGAGGCCAGGTCCGGCCAGGGCAAGTCACGAAGCGTCGCGCCCTGCAAGATCGACGCGTCGAACCCCACGGCCCGCAGTTGAGCCGTGAATCGGGTCGCCTTCTCTGCGTCCGATGCCAACATGACCTCGGGAGCGGCGAAGTTCGCCTTGAGGCGCGTACCGAACACGTCGAGGCCCAGTAGCGCCGCCGCGATGTCGATATCCACGTCGCGATGCGGCGGATCGGAGACGACGAGGGTCGGGATCTCCATTACGCGCTATGCATCCCGCCGGTCAATGAGTCGTGAAAGCCCGGGATCCATCCCCGGCGCCCCACAAGGTAGTAAAAGTGCTATCCGCAGAGCATCTGCAGAGGAAGGCGAGTGGCCGTGAAGGCCCCCGACACCACGCGTCCCCCTTCGAACACGAGGTACACCTGGCCGGCCAGCTCGTCCTCCGAGTCTTGGACCCGGTCGAACCGGACCCGTACGGTTGTCGCCGACCAGCAGTCGTCGAAGAACTCGCACCACCTCCCGTAACCAAGATCCGGCGCATCTCCCTCCCATTCGAAGGAGGCCCCTGCCAGCACAGCCGGCGGCCGGTAGGACGTGACTCGGACATTGGGCACGGTCTGCTCGAACGGGCTCTCGAGCTCTGTATGCGTCAGTAGGATCGTGAGCGCCGGCCCGTCCCAGGGCGCGCAGTCGTCATGGAAGTAGGCAAGCGGGTACCCGGTGGAACCGGAGCTCCAACCGTCCACGCCTGACGTGCACGCAATACAGAGGAAGGCGCACAGCACGGTCGAAGCGCTACGGATTGCTGTTGCTGCTGTAGGCATGTGGCCCACCTCCGTTCAGGAGACTCCCCACAACGCTCAGGGTCCTGCCTTGCTGACGTTTGGACTGTAGCGTGGTGCACACCACCTGGCCTACCCTCCGTATCACCGCGTAGCTTGGCGACTACACCAAACCGAGACCCTGGCCGGGAGATGGACGAATGCGTCGGACTCTGATCGCACTGTTTTTGGTGGCCCTGGCCAGCGCGTCGACCGCGGGCGATGCTGCTGCTCAGGCCGAGCGGTTCCTGGGCGCCTGGACCCTGGTTGAGTGGACGAACGTCAGGGACGGCGAGACGTTCTATCCGTACGGTGAGAACCCGGCGGGGCAGATCGTCTACACGCCCACGGGCCGCATGACCGCGGCGCTGATGAACCCGCGGCCTGGGGAAAACCCGCAGCAGTTCGTCGCCTATTGGGGGAGCTACACCGTGGACATGGCGGCGGGCACGGTCACGCACCACGTGGAGGGCTCTTTCTCGGCGGGAATGATGGGCACCGACCAAGTCCGATCGTTTCGCTTCGAGGGTGAGGACCGAATCGTGTTGTCGCCCGGAGGGCAGAGCGAACTCACCTGGGTGAAGGTGCGCTAGCTGTCGTTGAGGCGTCCACACCTCCTCGCGGCCGCCATCGTCGCACTCGCGTTCGCGCTACGAGCCCCCGGGCTCATGGAGTGGTGGCTCAATCCGGACGAGGGCATCTACTTCTCGGTCCTGACGCACGACCGCTTCGCTGACTTCTGGGCCGAGGCCCTCACGACCGCCCATCCTCCGCTCTATTTCCTGATCCTGAGAGCGATCGGGGTGCTTACCACCGAGGTCCTTTGGTTTCGTGCGGTCGCGCTCGTCAGCGGATGCGCCGCAGTCTACGTCTTCGTTCTGCTCGGTCGCGAGCTCGGTGGGCCCGGCTCTCGGGGCTGGGCGGTCGGCCTGCTGACTGGGCTGCTCCTGGCCGTGTCTCCACGCGCGATTATCCTCTCGCAGGTGATCCGTCCGTATATGCTGCTCATCCTGCTCCTCGCAGGATCACTGCTACTACTGCTCCGATACCTGCGAGCACCGTCCACACCGCGGCTCGTCGCTCACGTAGCCTGCTCCATCACCGCGGTGTTGCTGCACTACAGCGCCGCGATGGCTCTGGGGGTGATCGGCGTCCTGGTGGTTGCCGACGGAGTGCACCGCGGCCTACAACGACCGGAGTGGCGTCGACTCCTGGCGGCGCAGACCCTTCCGCTCGCGCTTCTGGCGACGCTTTACGTGCTGCACCTCCGCGAATTTTCCCAGAGCGCGGAGTCTGTGGACACCATGGCCTGTTGCCTGTCCGCCTACTTGGCGCACAGCCCCATCGATGTCTGGTACGGGCTGGTCGGATTCCACTCGCTCGTGGCCGGCGAATGGCTAGCCGTGCCGGCGGCATTGCTCACGTTGATCGGACTGGGCGGAGCCGCATTTACGCGCACCTGGACGCCATTCCTGGCGGCCGGCGCGGGGTTCGCCGTCGCCCTTGTTGCGTCGTTCCTGCAGCAGTATCCGTTTGGCCCGACGCGCCACAGCTTCTGGCTTTTCGTCTTCGTGTTGCCCGCGCTCGGGTGGGCTCTGGGAACGGTGTTCACTGCCGGGCGGAAGGCGGCCCTGATCGCCGGCTCCGCGTTGGTCGTGCTCGTGGTCGCCGCCGGACCCCTCACGTCGGTCCTGGATTCGGAGCAACGGCCGCGCGACATCTCTGAACGGGTCCTCCGGAACGCATACATGCCCGCAATGGCGGAGGTCCTCGACCCGCAGACGACGCCGCAGCTCGTACTCATCAGCACGGAAACGTACCGAGTGCTGATTCCGCTGTTCTTCAGAGAGCGTCAGAGTGCCGAGACGTCACGGAACGGCCTGTTCAGCCACTTCAGGTGGGGCGAGCGCGACGTGATTGTCATGCCCGGCAGAGACTTCGCGTCGCTCCCGAGCCAACTGGACCTACCCAACCACCTCTACCAGGGCATGCGGACCGCGGAGGAGGACTTCGGGTTGGCGCCGCCTCGAAACGGCGAGGCCTTCCTGGTTCTGGCGGGCGGATACGCGTCGCGCGGCATGACCGACCTGGTCGACCTCGCGCGGCAGGTGGAGTCGCTCGGCACCACGACATCGGTCCCGGGCCTGATTGCTGCATCGGTCGACGCGGAGGCCTACCTACGGGCCTTGGGAAGGCCGGCGGTTTAGGTCCGACGTACGGCCCAGCCGTGCGCAGCACCCCATCGATCAGAACCGGGCTCCCTGCTCGATCCACGTCCTGATGTTGGTGAGATCAATCTCGCCGATCGGGGTGCCGGTCTCTTCCGGGAACAGAGGGTTCGCCCGGTTCTCCAACCGCACGACCATGTAGCTGTTGTCCGGATCCCCCCGCTCGACCAACAGGAACTGAGGCTCGAGGGTGGACCGGACGTCGACCAGCGCCTCGTAGTTCGCGCGGGGATCCAGGCCGAAGAAGAGCCCCCCCTGTCCCACTCCATGGCATGTCGACGCAGAGCAGCCCACCCGGTCGATGATCTCTTGGATGTCGTTCTCGAAGGAGGGGAAGCTGATGAGACTGGGGTCAACGTCTTCCCGGCCAGCAAGAGACACGGGATTGGTCTCGCCGCACGCAGTGAGTCCGGCCGCGATCAGGGCGATGAGCAAAGAAATGGACCGGATGCGCAACATGGGCCCCTATGTATAGCTGTTGTTTACTTTTTATATGTACAAACACAATACAATGGATCTCGTCGAGGGGCAAGCAGTCCCCCACACCCTGGCCAAGCGACTCCCGACAGCGTGAGTTGCACTCGAGTCCGATCTTCAACGGAAGGCCGCGTCACGGCGGCATCCCGCGGACATCTGCCATATTGCGGTGCTGGAGACACGCTTCGCGACAGTATCCTCCGACCTTGGCCAACCGGTGAACCTCGAGTTGGTGACCGAGTCACTTCGGCGGTGGCATCGACAGGGTGCCCCGACGCTCAGCGCGGCGATGGCCTTCTATACGCTCATGTCCATCGCCCCGCTGTTGGTGATCGCGGTGGGGCTGGTCGGAAGAGTGCTGGGCGCGGAACAGGTCCGGGCACACCTGATCGACGGCGTGGCAACGGTATCGGATGCGCGGACCGCTGACCTCGTGGCCGGCCTGTTGGAGCTGTCCTGGTTCGAGAGTGGAGATGTTCTTGGCGGCACCCTAGCCGTCGTGGTGCTGGTCTTCGCTTCGACGGCGGCGTTCAATCACCTCCGTGGGGCGTTGAACCGAATCTGGGACGTCGAAGAAGCCGGACAGCCTGTCGTGAAGCAGGCCATCCTCGGCAGGGCGCTGGCTTTTGGGCTCGTCCTCCTGTTTGGTGTCACCATCCTGGTGTCGCTGCTATTGCGAACGGCACTGTTGGCGCTCGGCTCCCTCGTTGAGAGGTGGATTCAGATCCCGGTCGCACTCCTGCACGTGGCCGACATCGGACTCTTCCTCGTGCTCCTGACTGGGCTCTTCGCCCTGGTCTTCCGTTACTTGCCCGACGTGCGCACGCCGTGGCGCGAGCTGCTCATAGGCGCGTCGGTCACCGCTGTGCTCTTCCTCCTCGGCGAGGGGTTGATCGGATTCTACCTGGGCCGAGTCAGCATCGCCTCCGCCTTCGGAGCCGCGGGCTCCGCGGTCGCCATGGCAGCCTGGGTCTACTACTCCTGTATGGTGTTCTTGTGGGGCGCGGAGCTCACGTACCTGATCGCTGCGCGCCGAGCAGGCTCCCAGCAGACACGCCCTGAGGCGGAATGATGCCTAGGCGTCGGATCCCCGGCACCTTGGCGGCGCTCGCATTGCTCGCCATGACGGCAACGGCTGGAGCACAGGAGGCTCCCGTCAGGGTGGCGCTGTCCGGCGTCAGCGGAGAGCTACGGGACAACGTACTCGCGACGCTGAGCCTCACCCGGATCCCCGCAAGCGCGCTCGTGACGGAGACTCGGATCCGCACTCTGCTGGCTCGGGTGGGCTCCGAGACCAGCGCGTCCCTGGAGCCCTTCGGTCATTATGAGGTCACCGTGCGGGACTCGGTCCGCTACGACGGCCGTCGGTGGCAGGTGGCCTTGATCGTCGACGCCGGGCCTGCGGTGATTCTCACGGCAAGCGACGTGCGGGTCACGGGCCCCGGTGCGGAGGACCCCGCTTTCCAGGAGGCTATGCGCAGGGCCCCGCTAAGCGTTGGCTCTCCGCTGTCGCAAGGCGCCTACGAGCTCCAGAAGACGGGACTCCTCAACACCGCCGCGGAGCGGGGGTATCTGGACGCAGCCTTCGATTCCGCTGTGATCCGTGTGGACCGAAACGCGAGAACAGCCAGTGTGGTCCTACTGTTCCGGACGGGGCCACGCTACTCGCTCGGCTCGGTGACGTTTCTCCAGGATGTCTTGGACCCCCTCCTTCTCCAAGATCTCGTGCCATGGCAGCCTGGCGCGCCGTTCGAAGGCTCACAGCTACTCTCGCTGCAGAGCGCGCTGACTGACGGACCGTACTTCTCCGGAGTGGAGATCGTACCACGGCTGGATCTCTCCGAGAATCTTGTCGTTCCGATCGAGGTCGTGCTGACACCGTCCAGGCCCCAGCGCTACTCGGCTGGCGCAGGGTATGGCAGTGACACGGGACCGCGAGTGACCCTCAATGCCGAGTGGCGGCGACTGAACCGCAGGGGGCACCGGGCTGAGTTCGATGCATGGCTCGCCTCGGTCGAGCGCCGCACCACGGCAAGGTATTCGATCCCGTTGCGGGCGCGCTGGGCGAGCCTGCTCACACTCTCTGGTGGATACGTGGACTCGAACCCCACGACGAGCGCCACGAAGACGTGGCTACTGGGTGCGGGCGTCACGGGGCTCTGGGGCGGATGGCGCGGCGAGGCCACGCTTGTCCTCCAGAGAGCTAGCTTCGAGGTGGGACTCGACGCCGGGGTCACCAACCTCCTGCTGTTGGGCACGGGAGTCTCCCGGGTTCGGGCAGACGACCGAGTCGACCCCAGCCGTGGTAGTCTGTTGAGGCTTCGGGTGAGGGGCGCGCACGACGCGGTCCTGGGAGATGTCCGACTCCTCGATTCCGGAGGCGAGGCTCGGATCGTCCGCACGATTGCGCCTAGAGTGCGGTTCTTGGCTCGCGGCGAGATCGGGGCTTTGTTCACGTCGGACTTCTCGCGGCTCCCCGGCTCGATTCGTTATTTCGCGGGCGGGGACCGGAGCGTGCGCGGCTTCGGCTATCAGGAGATCGGCCCGAAAGACGCTGCGGGCAACGTAGTCGGTGGAACGCGGCTTCTCGTGGGAAGCATGGAACTCGAACTCCGTGTTCTCGATGCCTGGGGGATCGCCGCCTTCGCCGATGGTGGAAACGCTTTCTCGTCGTTCTCCGGCCCGCTTGAATCGGGCGTCGGTGGCGGGTTACGCTGGCGAAGCCCGATCGGCATGGTGCGACTGGACGGCGCCTTCGCCGTGAGCGTCGGGGGTGCGCCGTTTCGGCTTCACCTCAACCTGGGTCCTGAGCTGTGAGCCCGCGGGTCAGACAGGTCCTGGTTTGGCTCGGCGGAGGGTTGCTCTTCATGGCGCTCTTCCTCGCGGCAGCATCATGGGCGCTGCTGTCGACGCAGCCGGGCCTTCGACTGGTGTGGCGCTTCGTCGAGCCACGACTCCCCGAGACCATGGCTGTCGAGAAGATCAGTGGCCGGCTCGTCGGGCCGATGCGGCTCGTCGGCCTACGCTTTGAAGGCGAAGGCCTCGAAGTCGAGGTGGCGACAATCCAAGTCGATTGGGACATCCTTCCGCTTCTGCGACGAAGGCTCGACGTGCATGCGTTGGAGATCGGGTCCGTCGCCGTGCTGCTGAGTGGGGGTGCACCCGCCGAGGATCGGGACGATGAACTGATCCCACCCTCCGTAACGCTCCCGTTCGAGCTGAGGCTTCGTGGGGGCGTCGTGCGCCACATCACGATCGTGTCCGAGACCCGGCCGACCCCAGTCACAGTGGACAGCGTCTTGGTTAGCGACGTGTCTTTTAGGCAGACCCTCGCCCTCGGTGAGCTGTGGGTGGATGCTCCCGAAGGGCGGATAGGCGCCTCAGGTCACGTGACGCTCCAAGGAGACTACCCGTTCGAGCTCGAGAGCAGCTTCGAGCTCGCTCACCCCGAGCTGGGACCCTTCGCAGGCACGCTGGATGCCTCTGGGGGTCTCGCACTGCTGGACTTCTTCGCCGAGGTCTCGCGACCCTTTGGCGCGACTGCCTCGGGGAGCTTAGCCGACCTGCTGACGCTACCGATGATCGAGGCGCGGGTGATGCTCGACGAGACCGAGTTCCGCGTGCTGATGCCGGACGGTCCGGAAGGCCGGGTTGGTGGAGTGATCGACGTGGCCGGCATCGCGGACTCGCTGGACGCCTCCGCCACCGTGACCGTAGCCACCCCGGTCGTAGGCTCCGTGGAGCTCGAGGGCTCCGCGGAGCTGAGGGGCGACAGCGTGCTCGTGGGGCGCCTGCACGCCCGGGTCGGTACGGCATCCGTGTCCGCAGGCGGTACGCTGATCCTCTCCGAGCATGGCCCCGACATGGACGTCGAGCTGGCGTGGTCGGACGTGCGGTGGCCCATCCAGGACGAAGCGACCATCTGGAGTGATTCGGGATCGGGACGACTTCAGGGGTGGCTGGCCGACTTCAGCCTAGTGGCCGACGCTCGCGTCAGGTCCGAGCTGGTGTCAGGTGCGCGCGTACGCCTCACGGGCACGGGTTCGACGGAGCGCATGTCGATGGACGAGCTTCGGGTAGACGTGCTGTCGGGAGAGTTGCTCGCCCGCGGCAGCTTGGATTGGGTCCCAGAACTCCGGTGGAACCTGGAGCTCGCCGGCCGGGGCATCGAGACCGCGGAAATTCTTCCGGACTCCAGTGCCTGGCGGAGCACACTGTCCTTCGAAGGCCGCACCAGGGGACACCTGAATCCCGACCTGGCGGTGGTGGACCTGACCCTGGACACGGTCGATGGATCCCTGAACTCGGCGCCCCTGCAGGGCTCAGCGTCGGGTTCGTTGAGACTCCCGTTCCTGGATGGCGAGCCCGACTCGGCCACGGCCGGTGCCACCTTGGAGTGGCTCGAGGTGGCTTGGGGCCCGAACAGGGCCTTCGTCTCGGGTAGCGTCGACGATTCCATCGACCTCCGGGGCACATACTCCCTGGCGGACTTGGGAGTCGTCGTCCCGACGCTTGCTGGGTCCCTCGAAGGATGGAGCCATCTACGCGGCAGTCGCGCGCTCCCCGAGGCAGAGGTCGATCTCGAGGCCCGGAACATCGTCAGCGGGTCGACGCACATCGAACAGGCCGCGGTGGCGGGCCTGGTCGAGACCCGGCCCGGAGGAACCCTCGCGATCGACGTGCTGGCGACGGGAATCACGCTCGGTGAGCGCGCCTTGGACACGGTGCGTGCAGGGGTTCGAGGCGCACCCGAGGCTCACAGCGTCTCAGCCCGCCTGCACGGCGCCGAACTGCAGGTGGATCTCGAGGCCTCCGGCGGGCTGGCCGAGCGACGTTGGAGCGGTACGGTGGAGAGGCTCGACATCGAGGGAACCCCACTCGGAAACTGGCGGCTCGCTGATCCTGTCACGACCTCGGCATCTACCGAGTCTGCCGCACTCCAGCGCGCTTGCTGGCGCTCCGCTCGCGGACGCATCTGCGGGGAGGGTAGCTGGGAGGCGGAAGGACCGACGGCGGTCGCGATCTCTGTCAGCGATCTGCCGGGGAGCGCATTGAGTGCGATCCTACCCGAAGGATTGTCTCTCGTCGGCGTTCTTGTTGCGGAAGCTTCGGCAGCCATCGACGCGGACGGAAATATCCAGGCCGAAGCAGAGGCCGACTTCGGGACGGGGCGCATCCGTTATCCGACTTCCCGTGGGGCTCGCGAGTTGGCCTACTCGAGCGCCACGCTCGACGGAGCCATCGGAGATGAAGGTGCGCTGGCCACCTTCGCAACGACGCTGACGGACGACGTGGGGCGGAGCGTCGTGGCCATCGGTGGCAACCTTGCCCTGCCGGACTTTATGAACATAGCGGATACCATGCGCACGACTCCCTTGCGCGGCTCTGTCAGCGCCGACGTGGACGACTTCAGCCCGTTCGAGTTCTTATTGGAAGGGGTGACCCCCACTGGGGGGAGTCTCCGGGCTGACATTCGGGTGGCAGGATCGGTTGAGGCACCCGAGCTCATGGGGGAAGCCCGCCTCGTGGACGGGAGCGCGGACGTCCCGCAGCTCGGCCTGGAGTTGCGAGGTGTCGAGCTCACGGCGAGCGGGCGGGGCCTCGAGGGGATCACGCTCGAAGGAGGGCTCCAATCGGGGAATGGAGCGCTCACGCTGAGCGGTGACATACCGACGACACCCTCAGATGCCCGACCGGCGAGGTTGCGAATTCGGGGCACGCGTGTGCAGGTGGTCGCTCTCCCCGAAGTCCAGGTATGGGTATCCCCTGACCTGGAGGTCGAGAGCTCGCCCGACCGGCTGCGTGTCAGCGGTCAGGTCCAAGTTCCAGTCGCTCGAGTGGAGTTGAGCGAGATCCCGGCCACGGCGGTGCGTACGTCGCCGGATGTCGTCTTTGTCGGCGACTCCTCCATGGCGGTTCGCGCCGTTCAGAGTCTGGAGCTCTCCGTTCGCGTAACGCTCGGAGACAGCCTGTCCTTCTCAGGTTTCGGCTTCTCTGCGCAGCCGACCGGAAGTCTCTTGGCAGCGGACGGTCCCGGCGGTACGACCACCGGAACTGGAGAGATAACCCTGAACGCAGGGCGGTACCGCGCCTACGGGCAGGACCTCACGATGGAGCGGGGGCGGCTCCTGTTCGCAGGAGGGCCGATCGTGAATCCCGGGCTCGATATCCGGGCCACCCGGACCGCTGAGGACGCCGTAGTGGCCGGCCTCCAGGTCGGTGGTACGCTGAGCCGACCCGATGTGACCCTCTTCTCCGAGCCCGCGATGGCGGAGAGCGACGCGCTCGCCTACATCGTTCTGGGTCGCCCGTTGGGCACGGCCTCGGCGTCCGAGGGGAACCGCGTGGCGAACGCCGCGGCTTCGCTGGGCCTCCGGGAAGGCAACGTGCTCGCGAGTCGAATCGGGCAGCGATTCGGGCTCGCGGAGATGCGCGTCGCGGCCGAGGGTCCGCTCGAGGAGGCCGCCCTCGTCGCGGGCAAATACCTCTCCCCGAGGCTGTACGTGACCTACGGCATTGGCCTATTCGAGCCGGTTAGCACATTTCGGCTACGCTACTTGCTCTCCGCACGCCTGACCCTTCGTGCGGAAAGCGGCCGGGACACGGGGGCTGACCTGCTCTACTGGGTCGAGCGCGGCCGATGACGCAGGCTAAGACTCAGGTTGCCTTAGTAGGGGTACCCCGGCCATCTCGGCTGCCCGGGCGCCCAATCCGGAAGGGGAGCCCAGGTATCCGCATTGGGCATCTCTACCAGCGGAAGGGTCTCGCGATTCATGACCTCATCCTCTGCAACGAGATCGTTCCAGTAGAGCAGTAGAGCCGTGATCGCGTAGACCTGATCCGCCGTCAGCGTGCCTTCCCGATTGAGCGGCATGCCCCGGTTGATGTAGTCCCACACCGTGGTCGCATAAGGCGAGCGGATGGGCAGAACTCGCCCATATGCCCAGGGGTCCTCATCGCTGCCCCGTTCGCTCTTAACCAACCGCGGGGCTCGACCGTCGACGCCCTCGGCCCCGTGGCACCGGGCGCAGCTGCGACGATAGACCAACGCGCCGTCGACCGCCGTGCCACTGCCCTCCGGAAGCTCCTCACCCGTCGGGCTGATGGAGATGTCCCAGGCCAGCACCTCTTCGGGGGCCGGTGTCCTACCCAGCCCGAAGGTGGGCGACTGCGCCGCCACCGAGCTCGCCCCCACGAGTACGAGCGCGGGGAGAAGCTTAAACGATCGCATTGTGGACGCTCCCGTCACGCTCGACCCTCCAGGGCTGAATCGAGTTGTCCTGCCCCCTCACGCCAGGCCGGCCCCAGAATTCAGCAACCTCTTCGCGAGTCGGCTGAATCTGCCCGATCTCGTCGATGCAGCGGGACAAGAGCACGGTCTCGGAGCCGTCCCACGTCCAGTTGAAGCTGAACGCCGTATGCGCCATGGGCTGAGGCGTGCCGCGGAGGTCGGCGTCGAACCAGCTGCGCCCCCCGTCGGTCGATACCTCGACCCTGCTGACGCGGCCGCCGCCGGACCACGCGAGGCCGCGGACCTCGTAGAACCCCTGGCCGGGCAGTTCTTGGCCCCCGGACGGGGACGTGATGACCGACTTCGGTCCGATCTGGTAGCTCAGCGCGGCGTCGGAGGGGTCCTGTCGAAGGTGACCGTAGTCGTTGTAGGTCATGTAGAACCGGTCGACGACCTTGATGCGCCTCAGCCACTTCACAGAGAGGATGCCCTCGAACCCGGGAACCACGATGCGCAGGGGGAAACCCTGCTGGGGACGCAGCGGCTCGCCGTTCATGGCATAGGCCACGATGATGTCGTCCATCGCCTTCGCCGTGGGGAGGCTCGACGTCCCTTTCACCTCTTCCAGGCCTTCGGCGATGATCCACTCGCCGCCGTCTTGGACGCCCGCTTCCTCGAGCAGTGTGCGGAGGAGCACCCCGGTCCACTCGGCGCAGCTCGTCATCCCGTGCGACTCGATGATGGTCCGGTGCCGCGAGTTCGAGCGGTTCCCCGCGCACTCGATGAAGTGAAGACGGGTGACCGAGGGGAAGCGCTTCAACTCGTCCATGGTGAAGATCAGCTCACGGTCCACCATCCCGTGGATCATGAGGCGATGCTCCGCAGGATCGATATGCGGAACGAAGCTCCCCCGGGTGGTCCCAAAGTAGTGGAGTGCCGAGGGCGTGATCGCGCCTACCTGATCCTGAAGCGGAGTCCCGATGTGGAATACGAGCCCGAACTCGTCGGGCGACGGTCGGCCGTTCACAGGCTGCCGCATCGACGTCACATAGGGCGAACGCTTCCCGTAGGCGACCAACTCCGGACTGGAGTAGTCATCCATCTCTTGGGACTGGGTCTCGACGGACTGCGCATCCACCGGCGTCGGGCCGATCCCGGGGGCCACCGCTCCCAAGGTCGCCCCTCCTGCCAGAGCAGCTCCCCTTCTAAGGAATTCCCGCCGATCAGGTCCTTTCGCACCCATGGGTCCGTCCCTCCGCAGATGTGGCTACCCGCACTTCGCGCACCGTTCGCCGAAAGTATGCGCCGGCGTGGCGATCCACCAGAAGGTGTGGCGGGGCGGGCGCCGCCGCCCCCTCACCGCCCCGGCCGTAGCTCGAGACGCTCGAACGCCACGCTCTCGATCTTGTCCCGAGAGTAGAAGGCCGGAAACAAGCGATCGGTGGCCCACAGCTCGAACAGGTTGTCGTAGAGCGGGCTGTCGGGGTCGCCGACCTGTCCCGGCGTGTTCATGCCGAGCGTGTTGTCCCAATCGCGCGTGTCGACAAGGATCCGGAACGATGCGCCCGAGGTCTGATTGTCCCCGCCTCCAGTTGCGCCCAGGGTGTACCCGTTTCCGCCGCGCGGGAGCGGCCCGACGTCGAGACGGTCACGCGTGGCGGCATCGACGGCGGGAGACAGCGGGTGCCGAATGAGGGCGTGCTTGTACTCGGCCTGCCCGTAGACCCAACCATTCATGTCGGAGCCCAACTTGTCGCGCAGGTCCTGCATGCCACCGGCCAGTGCGCGGAGCAAGAACTCGTCCCGCCCACGCATGGGGTCGGATCCGAAATCGCCGTCCGGGGCGAGCAAGAAGTCGATCATCCGCTTCATGCCGATGCCCAAGTGGTCACGCGCCGTGGTCGGGATCTTGAGCTCTTCGATGT
>Ga0224512_10001007_pt1 | contig 28078 bp, 24 predicted proteins | sample SF_May12_sed_USG_4_FD_169103 | JGI IMG/M metagenome (GOLD analysis project Ga0224512, IMG submission 169103) | Sediment microbial communities from San Francisco Bay, California, United States - SF_May12_sed_USGS_13 | ecosystem: Environmental > Aquatic > Marine > Sediment | place: USA... | reverse complement strand
ATGCCTGTGCCGTCGGCGTTCCGGACTGTGGCGGTGCCGGTCCCGCCGGTGACGGTCGGGCCCGCGTGGAAGAAGACGCGGACCCCCGTGTTCTGGCTCTCGTCCGGTGTGCCGAGCTGCTGCCCGACACCGAGGGCGTCGCCCAGCAGGTTCGCGAGCTGCACATCGGCCTGGAAGATCTGCGTGGTGGAGTTGTAGCTGACGAGGGTCGACACGAGCTGGACGAACACGCCCTGCCCGCCCACGATCAGGAAGTTGGGACCCAGCTCGCCAGAGACGAGCTGCCGCGGCGTACAGGCGACGGTCAACGCCGCGAGATCCGCCCGGCAGGTGAGCGCACCGGCGATATTGAACGAACTGCGCGGCGGGCCATGGGGACCGTCCGGTGCCGTCACTTCCTTCTGGTCCTGCTGGCAGGCAGCGACCACCGCCGCCAGGGCGAGCGTCACCGCGCGGGTCCTCCAGCTCCGAAGCGTCATATCACGTCCCCTTTGGTGGGTGGGGCTGTGGGTCCCCACGATCGCTACTCAGTCTCGGTCGCCGACGGCTCGCTCCCGGCCGGTCGTATCAAGTCTTGCTGGCGCAGCTCCGCGACGTGGCGCGCCAGCGCTTCTTCGGCCTCGGGGCGCGCGACGTCGAAGTGCGCACACAGCTCGTCCACGATCTGGCCGCGGCCCAAGCCCTGCTCCAGGCCCCGCCAGATGCACGCGCCGGTTGCGTTCAACTGGAAGTACCGCTTGGTGCCCACGTCCAGCAGAACGGCCTCGCCGCTCAAGTGGGCGCTCAGCACGTCGTCGGCAATCGTGTATTCGGGCATGGCTAGGCTCGATTTCTCACACGGCCACGGCAACACCGGCCGACGGATGCCACGTGCTCTGCGGGTAGCCTTCCAGCCATTGGAGCTTGCCGCACGCCCCCGCACATCGCAGGCACGGGAATGGATCCGTCGGTTGCTCGTCGGCCGGGTCGGGCCGCTGGGCAGCCTGGAGTTGCGTAACCCGTTCCACGTAGCGCCCGTGCGCCTCCGCGAGCGGGGTCGTGTGGAGGTCGGCCACGACCTCCGCGTCGTTGAATCCGTAGTACGAGAGCTGACAGCAGGTGCACAGCCGGCCGTGGCTGTCCACGTAGATACGCTGTAGCTCGAAGGTCTGGCACGGCGTCTCGACGCCGTCGAACGGCGCGCCATAGTCCAGCTGAATGAGCGAGCGGCGGGGTTCGGCCGCCAACTCCTCCACCTCGCGCCGCACGGGCAGCCACTCCTCCGGCGGCAGGTCGCTGTCGCGCGCCGCGCTGCCCGGGGTCGGCTGGGGGAGGATGAAGCTGATGCCCGTGCACCCCAACCCTTCCGCCAGGTCCGCCGCGTCCCGCAGCTGGTGGCGGTCGCGGCGGTCCACGACGATCGAGAGATGGGTGGGGATGCGCCGGCTCGTGAGGATGGCCACGCTCTGGAGCACGCGTCGAAAACTGCCTCGCCCGCGCTCTGCGTCGTGCACCGCCTCATCGGCGCCCGACAGGCTGAGCCGCACTGATTGCGGGGGATGGCGATCCAGGACGGGCGTGATCCGCCGCAAATGCCAGCCGTTGGAGACGAAGCGGTACGGGACCCCGCGCTCCGCGACCATCCCGACGATCCGCTCGAACTCCGGATGGAGCAGCGGCTCGCCGCCGGTGAAGCTCGCCACGATCGGTCCATACAGCTCGAGCGCCTGATCGACGATCGATTCCATGAGGCTGGCGTCGAGACATCGCACCGTCGTGACGTCATCACGAATGCAGTGCGGACACCGCAGGTTACAGTGCTCCGTGACCGCGAAGCCAACGAGCATCGGCGCTCCCCGAGGCACGGTGCGGCTAGAAGACGGTACTGCCGCCGCCGGTGTCCCCGCCGCCGCGGATCGATCCACCGGTCTGCAGGGTGAGATCGGTGAGGCGCGGAAGCTCGGTGACGGCCGGAGGGATCCAGGGTTGCTTCGCTGGCGGCGTCGCTCCGGCCTCCTCGGCCGGCTCCGGCCGGGTGTGGCGTGCGTCATCCATGGAGACCTCCTAAGTGATTATCTGACAATCAATTGCAATGTTCGTGCCGTGGCCACCTCAATACGGCGCCGCGAGTCCGGGCCCGAACCGGCCGGGTGGGTTTGGTCTTCTTGGGCCATAGTCCACGCGCCGGCGCCCGCTGTCAATAGCGGTGGGGATCGCTACGCGACATCGCGACGCGACGGGGACCGCGCACTACTTCGTGGCGCGCGCGCGCAACTCGTCGAACAGATTCAGCACCAGCACCATCTGCTGTGATTCCCCGACGCTGCGGATGAAGGCAAAGGTGCGGTCGCCGGGAAACACGTCGTAGCCGGCGTGGTTGGGATTCGCTCGAGGTGCGCGCGGGCATCGGCAAACCGGCCCTGCTGGAGCAGGCCGTACTCGAGCCAGGCCGTGTAGTGTCCCGGACCCCAGCCGGTGAGCCCGGCGGCGACCTCGTTCTGCGAGACGACCTCGTCCCACATGCCCAGCGCGAGGAAGATGTGGGTCGTCATGTGCTGGGCGTGGGCGGCGTCGGGCGCGATGCGGGAATACGCGCGCGCGGCCGGGAGCCCCAGGGGTGCGTGGATCGGGTCGTCGAACGAGTGGATCAGGTAGTGCGCCCCGCCCGGATGCGTGGGGTTGGCGCGAAACACCTCGGCGGGGACGGCGGCGGCGCGCATGTAGCTCGCGAAGGTGCGCGTGGTGCCGGAGAGGCCCAGGAGCGAGAGGGCGTAGAACGCCTTGGCTTCTTGATCGTCGGGAAACGCGCGGACGAGCTCCGCCAGAGCCTCGCTGTAGGCCGTATCGCGCGCCGGCTTGGGGCCGGGGGCCCACAGGGCCTCGACTGCGTCGAGGTAGAGCCGCTCGCGCTCGGTCGGCGCCTTGGCACGCCGCGCCGCGGGCGTCGGTGCCAGACGCTCGAGCGCCGCCCGCGCCGCGGCGTCATCCCACTCGCCCCACAGTGGGTGGTTGTACGTCAGCGCCTCGCCCCAATACGCCATTGCGAAATCCGGGTCAGCCACCTGCGCGTCGCGGAACGCGCGGCCGAGCCGCACTCGAAGCTGTGGAGGTAGAGCGCGCCGCGCAGGAAGAGCGCCTGCGCGGCGGGCGCAGCCGACGTGGGGAAGTCGATGGTCCCGAGGCGTGGGGCCTGGGCCGCGGCGGGCACGGCGGGCACGAGGGCCGCCGCGGCGATGAGCGCCGCGGCGATGCTGCTGCGGGACATGGTGACTACGTACTGGGTTGGCTGAACCTACGGCCCGAACCGCCGCTCGGCCAGGTTCTCGCGCGACGTGTGGACCGGAAACCTACATCCTCACGATGAGCCGCGAGGATCGACCCCGCAGGTCTGGGCCAGGAAGTCCCACCAGCCTTGCAGCCGCGAGTCGCTCGCCAAGCTCGGGTAAGCCTCGCGGGCCAGGCGCCGAGCCTCCTCGGGGCGCGGCGTCAGGCACAGGGCGTAGATCCTGAACAACCTCGCCGACGTGGAGAGGTCCGGCCCTGCCTCGGCTCGGCGCAAAGCCTCCACCGCGGCCTGGTAGCGGCGCTCGGAGAAGAGGCCGGCGCCGAGGTGGTACTGCCAGGTCGGGAGAGCCTGGTCCTCCGGACTCAACGTTTTGAGGGCGCGCTGCACGTCGGAGGTCGTGCCCAGGTGCCAGAGAACCGGCGCCGTGAGCGTCGTCTGCGTCAGCAGGAAATCGAGATCGTGCACGCTCTTGGCCAAGGGATGTCCCGACAGGCCGATCAGATTGTTGACGATCCGCTGGACCTCGAAGTACGGAACCGTCCGGTCGATCAGTGGCTCCGGCCACAACCGTGCGACGAGAGGACTCTCCACGAAGCGCTGTCGGGCGCCCTCGGTATCGGTGAAGGTGCGGAAGAGATCGCTCGAGCCCTGCCCGAGGGCGGAATCCGTGAGAATGCGTTTGGGAAAGTTGTCGACCAGGGGCAGGGCGCCACGCGTCACCTCCCGCAGGTAGCGAGCGTCGCCGATGAACAGGGCACCCAGTTGTTCCGGGGTTTCCAGCCCCAGGGCCTTCATCTCCTGCACGACGTGCGGCGTTCGCCACTGGCGCTCGAACCAGTCGGTCGAGACGCCACCCCGCGCATTTCGTGTGCCGACCAGCATGACGTCTTCGCGCCAGCCATGCCACAGGGACGCGTCGGGAAAGACGTCGCTAAAGGCCCGGATGATCCCCTTGGCGCTCCCGTCGCTCAGGGAGTGCAGGGGGAGCCAGTACGTGACGAAGCCGCCCTCGTTGAGCCGGTTGTGCAGCAGTTGGAAGTACTCGTGCGTGTAGAGGTTCACGACGGTGGCGATCTGTGGAGGCGGTGGTTCGCCCGTGATCAGGTCGAAGGTCCGATCCGTCGTCTGCAGGAAGTAGCGCCCGTCTTCGATGTGGACCCGGACGCGAGGATCGTTGAGCGGGTTCTCCGCGGAGTCGGGGAAGACGATCGCGTTCATCTCCAGCACGTCGCGGGAGATGTCGACCACGTCGATCTGCTCCAGCGCGGCGGACTCGGTCAGCGCCTTCGCGGTGGAGCCGACGCCGTAGCTGATGAGCAGCGCGTTCCTGAGGTCGGGATGCACGGCCACGGGCAGGTAGACGAACAGCTTCATGTAGCGTCGCGAGTGGAACTCCGTCGATGACATCGACAGCGAGTTGGTCACGAGGCGGTAGTTCTGGCGCGCCTGCCCGAAGAGAAGCTCCTCGACGTAGAGGATGGTTTCGTTCAGTCCCTCGCGCAGGCCCACCACCCGCCATTCCCGCGCACCGGCCCAGCGGCCGGCCGCGGCCGTCAGGTGCCGATGCATCGCTCCCCACGGAAACAGCGCCAGGGCCAGCAGCGAGACGACGGCGACGGGATACAGGACCCGACGTGACACGGGGCACCTGGTGAGCACGATCAGTCCGATGACCCCGTACAGAACCGCCAGCACGAAGAGGGATGCTTCCATCCCGAGCAGGGGGAGCAGGAGAAATCCCCCGGCAAGCGCTCCCAGAGCCGCACCGGTGGTATTGGCGAGGGTGAGCACGCCGGCGGTCGTGGTGGCGGAAGGGTATGCCCGGCGCAGCGCCGTGCCCGCGAGCGTGAAGAAAACGCCCGACAGGAACGACACGGGGAACATGAGGGGGAGCGAGACCCGCAGCACGGAGACGAAGCCCGAGATCGCCTGGTTCCCGAAGGGCGCGACGAACAGTGGCAATGCCGCGTAGGTGCCGACACAGAGCAGGCCCGAAACCAGCGACACCCCGACGGCATGGCGAAACCCCTCCTGGTCGATCCGCAGCCAGGCAGACGCCGCGAGTCCGCCCAACGCGATTCCGGCGAGCACCACCGCCAGCATGACCGCAAAGGACAGGGTCGAGCCCACCACGAACAGCAACAGCACGCGAAACCACACCACCTCCAGGGCAAGCAGCGCGAACCCCGACAGAAACGCGGCGCCGAGCCAGGGTGCGTCACCGACCCAGTGGAAGGGCCGGGCGCGGTCGGCGACGGCTTGGGTGCGGAACGAGCGGTAGACAAAGGCGGCAGTCAGGGCCGCGATCACGTTCAACGAGCCGGCCACCACCCCAGCGCCGTGGAGACCGAGGGCTCCCACGAGCGTCGTCTCCGCCACGATGGTTCCCAGGACCGCCCCGAGGGTGTTCCAGCCGTAGAGCCTTCCCAACGCCCGACCGAAGTTGGGGTCGGCCGCCCCCAGCGCGTTGGTAAGCAGCGGGAGGGTCAACCCCATGGCCGTAGACGGGATGAGCAGCAACGCGAAGGCGAGCAGGAACCTGACGGGATTGAGCACCCATGGTTGCTCGATGATGGGCCGGAGGAGCGGTGTCGTCAGCGGCCCCAGCAACGGCAGGAAGACCACGAGCGCCACCCCGGAGACCGCGATGACCGCCTCGAGCACGGCGTAGGTCCGGACGGGGGGACCGAGCCGGTCGCCCTTCCAGACCGCCGTGGCGCTGCCGAGGGCCAGCCCGCCCATGAAGCCCGACAGGACCAGGCTGGACGCCCAGATGCTGCTGCCGAATGCCAGACGGGCCTGATGAAACCAGAGCGTCTCGAAGATCAACGCCGAGGCGCCGGAGATGAAGAACACGGCACAGAGAAGAGCCGTCATGTCACCGATTCTGCCCAGGGCAGGGGCAGCCTGCGGGCGAGAGGCTACATCGACCGGACACCCATCCTCACCACATCGTCGATGCGGACCGTTTCATGAGAGAGATAGGGCTCGCCGTAGGCGGTGCGGATGAGGCTGCCCGCACGCGCGCAGTGGATCCGCACGTTCTCGTAGATGTCGTCGCCGGCCGGGAAGATCTCTCCGGCCGCCATCTTCCCGTCGAACTGCGACGCGTAGCAGCGGATGGCCTCGAGCTTGGCTTCGAACTCCTCCGAGATGTCCACGACGAACGTCGGCTTCACGGGATCCTCACGGTACGCGAGCGTATAGAGGATCTTCTCGGGTCGGTGCGGCGTGCCGTCGGCCGGGTAGTTCCGCAGGCCCGCCAGATACGACGCATCACGGCACAATTCCGACGCCACCCGGTGGTCGGGATGGCGGCCGATGGGGAAGGGGAGAATCACGACGCGCGGCTGGAAATGGCGCAGCAGCTCGACGATGACGCGCCGGGTCTCGTCGGTGTTGTGGAGGCCGGCGTCCGGCAGTCCGGCGTTACGCCGTTCCGCCACGCCGAGCAGCTCGGCGGCTCGGGCGGCCTCCGCGGCGCGCAGCCGCTGTGAGCCGTGGGTGCCGGCCTCCCCGCCCGTCAGATCGATGATCGCGGTTCGGTGGCCCTGCCGTGCCGCCTTGAGCAGGGTGCCCCCACACGTCAGCTCGACGTCGTCGGGGTGGGCGCCGATGGCGAGGAGATCGGTCGTCACGGCGTCATTCATAACGCAGCGCCTCGACCGGGTCCAGCTTGGCCGCGCGGTTTGCGGGCAGGATTCCAAAGATCAGGCCGACGGCGACCGAGACGGCCGTGGCGATCACCGCGCTCCAGACGGGAACGCCGGACTCGAGTCGCAGCAGGGACTTGAGTGCCTGGCCGAGCGCGAGCCCGGAGGCGACGCCGATCGCGCCGCCGATCAGCGTGAGCGTCGCCGCCTCCACCAGGAACTGCCACAGGATCTCCGTGCGGGTCGCCCCCATCGCCTTGCGCACGCCGATCTCCTTGGTTCGCTCCGTGACGGACACCAGCATGATGGCCATCACGCCGATGCCCCCCACCATCAGGGCGACGCTGGACAACACGATCATCACGAGGAAGAACACGCCCGTGAGCCGGTCGAACAGACTCAGGACCTGATCCGACGTGATCATGTCGAAGGTATTGGGATTCCCCGGGCGCAAACCGCGCAACCGGCGCATCTGCACCGTGATCAAGTCCATGGCCCGGTTCACCGTGACCCCTGGCACCGGCTTCACGAGGATGATCAGGCTCTGAGTCTCGTCGTAGCGGAACGCCCGCTTGGCGGCCTCGAAGGGAACGACGGCCGCGATCTCCTGGCCCGGCGGCTGGAAGATGTTCTCGGGCTTCCGGTACACCCCCACGACGCGAAACGGCGTGCTGCCCACGCGCATCGTCTTGCCGAGTGGGTTGAGCTGGCCGAACACGCGCTCCGCGGCCTCCACCTCGATGATCACCACCTGGGCGCCGGAGCGGACCTCCGACGGGGTGAACAGCCGCCCGCCGGCCATGCCGCCCCCGAGGATCTCCATGTACCGGTCGTCGGCCCCGTAAACCACGGTGGGCTGGGTACGAGCACTACCGTAACTGAGCCGCTCCAACACGCCCATCCAGATCGCCGAGTACGTGATCTCGGGGAGTGCCGCAATGGCCTCGGCCTCCTCCGCCTTGAGCACCGGCCGGATGCGGACCTCGCGGGGCAGCGCATCGGGATTGAGCGGGGTAGACGAGAAGAACCGCACCACGCGGATCGTGGTTGGGCCGACCACCTCGATGGTGTTGATGATCTGGCCCCGGATGCCGTTCACGATCGAGGCCATCGCCATGACGGTCGACACCCCGATCACGACGCCGAGCACGGTGAGGCCAGAGCGGAGCTTGTTCGCCCAGATGGCGTCGAGCGCGATCCCGACGCCTTCGGTGACCGATCGCGCGGCGCGCGCCAGCCCGCCGGGCCGGAGCAGGACGGACAGGCTGTCGGTGCCGAGGCCGCGCGACGAGTCGCTCATTCGTAGCGCAGGGCGACGATCGGGTCGAGCCGCGCGGCGCGGGTGGCCGGGTACACGCCAAAGACGAGGCCGACCGCGGCCCCCAGCCCCAGCGCGAGCAGGGCCGACCACCACGTCACGAGCGCGGGCAGCGGCGACACCAGCTGCACGAGCTGGGCGAGCGCGAACCCGGCCAGGAGCCCGAGTGCGCCGCCGATGGTCGTGAGCGTCACCGATTCGGCGAGGAACTGGCGCCGGATGTCGCGATGCGTGGCGCCGAGTGATTTCCGGATACCGATTTCGCGGGTCCGCTCGCGCACCGACATCAGCATGATGTTCATGATCACGATGCCGCCCACGACGATGCCGATGGCGACAACCGCCGGCACCACGGTGAAGATCACCCGGGTCAGGTTCTGCCAGAACGTGATCAGCCCCTCCGCCGTATCGACCGTGAAGTCGTTGCCTTCGCCCGGCCGGAGGCGGTGCGCGATGCGCATGGCTTCCTCCGCCCGGGCCATGCCGCCGGCCACGGCGTCCGCCGACGCCATCTTCACCGAGATGACGGTGGTCCGCCGGCGCCCGTACATCGCCTCGAACGAGGTGATCGGGAGCATGACGAAGCCGTCCCACGACTGGCCGAGCACCGTGCCCTTCGCGGCGATCACGCCCTTCACCGTGAACTGGCTGGTGCGGACCCGGATCTTCTGGCCGATGGCCTGCTCCGGGCTGTCGAACAGTTTCTCGGCCACGTCCCAGCCGAGCATCGCGACGGGCCGGCGCTCGCGCACGTCCACGTCACTGAACGCCTCACCCGCGGCGAACGCGTAGTCCTGGACGACCACGTACGGTGGCGTGACGCCGAAAATCAGGACGTCACCGACGGTGCGGTTGCGCCACTTGACGTCCGCCTGGGGGGTTGGCCAGCCGGATTGGAGCGCGACGGCCTGGGCGTCGGGGAGGGCACGCGCGACGAACGGGACGTCCTCCGGCGCGATGATCGGGCGGCGCTGCAGCTGCCGCCATTCTTCGTCGTCCACGAGGCCGACCGAGATGGGCGTCCGGCGGATCTGGAACGCGTTCGTGCCGACGATCGCCCCGGCCACGTTGTCGCGCACGTAGGCGTTCATGCCCTGGATGACCGCCACGACGGCCACCAGGAACCCGACGGACACGATGATCCCGAGCAGGGTGAAGAACGAGCGCAGCTTGTGGGCCACGATCGTCTGGATGGCGAGGCGGAGACCTTCGAAGACGGGCATGGGGATTCAATCTACCTGCGCGCAGCCGCCGCCGGCGCCGTTACTCGTACCGCAGCGCTTCCACCGGATCCAGGCGGGCCGCGCGCGCGGCCGGATAGATCCCGAACAGGATGCCCGTGAAGGCGGCGGCGGCGAGCGCGGCGACCACCGACCACAGCGGCACCTCGGCCGGCAGCGGCGTGGACTGGGCGACGATGAACGCGATGATGCCGCCCAGCACCATGCCGACGGCGCCGCCCACCAGCGTGAGCGTGGCGGCCTCCACCAGGAACTGCCACAGGATCTCGCGGCGCGTGGCGCCCAGCGCCTTGCGGACGCCGATCTCCCGCGTGCGCTCGGTGACCGAGATCATCATGATGGCGACGACGCCGACGCCCCCCACCATCAGCCCCACCCCCGAGAGCACGATCATCACCAGGAAGAACACGCCCGTGATCTTGTTCCACGTGTCCAGCAGCTTGTCCTGTGTGACGACGTCGAAGTTGTTCTCCTGGCCGGGGCGCAGGCCTCGCAGGGTGCGCAGGGCGATGGTTACCTGATCGATCGCGTCGGCCACCGTCACGCTGTCCGACGGGGACACGGCCCACCGCATCCAGCCCCACTGCGGGTTGAAGTGCTTCTTGAGTGCGCCGTGCGGGATGATCGCCCGCGGCCCTTCGCCGTCGCCGAACAGGTTGGGCGGTGGCGTGTAGACGCCGATCACCTCGAACGGCTGGCCGCCCAGCTTGAACCGCTTGCCGATCGGGTCGCTCTGTCCGAACAGGCGATCCGCGAGCTTGACCGTGACCACGGCGACGCGCGCGTTGGTCAGTGCCTCGACCCGGGTGAACGACCGACCGGGATAGACGTCGCCGCCCGAGACGCGCACCCAGTTTTCCGACCGGCCTTCGACGCCCACGGAGCTCAGCTCCTCGCTGCCGTACGAGGCCGAGCCGCCGTACCACTCGATCACGTCGACGAAGGACACGCCTGGCAGTTCGGCGATGCGGCCGGCTTCGGCGACGGTGAGGTGCGGCCGGCGGCGCCACGGGCTCATCTCGTCCGACCCGTCGGACACGTGGATCCCGCCCTGGAAGAAGCGCGTCACGTAGAACGTCCGGCCGCCCGCCTCCTCGAAGATGTCGGCGACGCCCTGGTTGATGCCGGTGATGATGGAGGCGATGACCATCACCACCATCACGCCGATCGCGATGCCGAGGATCGTGAGCGCGGCGCGCAGGCGGTTGCTGCGGAGCGCGCTCAGCGCGATCCCCACGCCCTCGAAGATCGCGGTCATGTCTCGTGCCGGATCGCGGAGATGGGGTCGAGCCGCGCGGCGCGGCTCGCGGGGTAGATCCCGGCGACGATGCCCACGCCGGCGCCGAGCGCCACGCCCACGAGGATGGACCACGGCGCGACGGCGGCGGGCAGCGGGGTTGCCGCATTCACCAACGCGGCCCCGGCGAGCCCGGTCCCCACACCCACCGCCGCGCCGACGGTGGCGATCGTGGCCGACTCGACCAGGAACTGGCTCAGAATGTCACGCCGCCGAGCCCCGAGCGACTTCCGGATCCCGATCTCGCGGGTGCGCTCCGCGACCGACATCAGCATGATGTTCATGATGACGATGGCACCCACCACCAGGGAGATGGCCACGAGTCCAGGGAGTGCGATCATCAGGATGCGGTTGATCTTGGCCCAGAAGTCGAGCACGGCGTCGGCGGTCTCGATGGCGAACGTGTTGTCCTCGCTGGGACGCAGATGCCGGCGCGTGCGCATCACCGCCTCGGCCTCGGCGATGGCGATCTGGAGTTCGCCCAGGGAATTGGTCTGGACCATCAACGCGTCCACCACGCCGGGCGGGTTCACGAACCGCTTGGCGGGGGCGTAGGCCGTCGTCACCGCGAACTTGTCCAGGGAGATCCCGAACAGATTCCCCTGCTTTTCCACCATCCCGATCACGCGGTACGGAATCCCCTGGATCTTCACCTCCTTGCCCAGCGCGTCACGGCCCTCGAACAGCCGCTCCGTGAGCTCCCACCCCAGGACCACGACCGGTGTCCCGGCTCGGACCTCCTGCCCGCTGAAGGCGCGGCCGGCGGCGATCGGCAGGTTGCGGATCTCGAACCAGCGCTCGGTGGCCGCGATGACCTCGATGTCCCGAGCCAGCTTGCCCCGATACTCGAGGGTGGTCCGGTTGGCCGACTCCCAGGCGGAGACGTGAGGCACGGTTATGGCCTCGCTCACGGCCGTCGCGTCCTCGTAGGAGATCCGCGGCCGGCGGACCCACGAGCGCCACATCTCCTCGGTGACCTCGCCGGTCTGGAAGTTGGGGAAGCGGCGGAGGTGGAACGTGTTCACGCCCAGCAACGTGCCGGCGAAGCGGTCCGTCATGTAGTTGTTCATGCCTTCGACGACCGAGACGACCGCGATCAGGAACGTCACGCCGATGAACACACCGATCACGCTGAAGGCGGTCTTCATCTTGTTCGCCCAGATCGTCTGGAGCGCGAGGCGGACCGCCTCGAACATCTGCATCGTTACGCCGCGTGCCGTATCGTGTCGGAGTCGACGCGGCCGTCGTGCAGCGTCACCACGCGGTGGGCATGCGCCGCGATGTCCTGTTCGTGCGTGACCATGATGATCGTCTGGCCCTGGCGGTGCAGGTCGTTGAAGACCGCCATGATTTCCGCACTCGTGGCGGAATCGAGGTTGCCGGTCGGCTCGTCGGCCAGCAGAATGCTCGGGTCGTTGACGAGCGCCCGGGCGATCGCCACGCGTTGGCGCTGCCCGCCCGACAGCTCGTTGGGCCGGTGATGCGCGCGGTCGGCGAGGCCCACCCGGTCGAGCGCGTGGGCCGCCCGCGCCCGACGCACGCGAGCCGAGACGCCCGCGTAAATCAGCGGCAGCTCCACGTTGTGCAGCGCGGTCGCGCGGGGCAGCAGGTTGAACGTCTGGAACACGAACCCGATTTCCCGGTTGCGCACGCGCGCCAGGTCGTCGTCGGTCATCCGGGACACCTCGGTGGCGTTGAGCCAGTACTGGCCGGCCGTGGGGGTGTCGAGGCACCCGATCAGGTTCATCAGGGTGGACTTGCCCGAGCCGGACGGCCCCATGACGGCCACGTACTCGTTGCGCGGGATGTCCAGGTCCACGCCGCGGAGCGCCTGCACCCGTTCCGCCCCCATCTCGTAGTCGCGCGTGAGCCCGCGCACGCGGATGATCAGTTCCGTCGAGGTCATGACGCCGTCCTCCGTGCCTGCCCGTCCGTCTTTATCGGCCGGACGCGCGAGCTGTCCTTGAGGTCGCGGATGGCCTGATACGGACCCGCGACGATCGTGTCGCCCGCCGCGAGACCGCTCAGCACCTCGAAGTGCTCCTCACCGGCGATGCCGACCTTCACCGGCCGGAACTGGGCCGTCCCGTTCTGCACGACGAACACCCCCTCGGTCTCGCGGTTGCCCTTGGTCGTGTCCCGCGGCGCGGTCTCCGTGGACATCGCCGTGTGTTCCCGCACCGTGAGCGCGATGATGGGAATCGCCAGCGCGCTGTCCCGCGTGGCGGTCACCATCTTTGCGGTCGCCGACAGGTCGGGCCGGATGTCGGGCGGCGGGTTGTCCAGCGTCACCTCGACGTCGTAGTCGACGGCGCGGTCGGCCCCCGCGGCGGCCGAGATGAGCCGCACGGCACTCTGCGCGATCTTCGTCACCCGGCCGGTGAACGTGGTATCGGGGAACGCGTCGATCGTGATCTCGGCCGAGTCGCCCAGCGACAGCCGCACGACGTCGGTTTCGTCCACCTGCACGTTCACCTGAATGATCGAGAGATCGCTCACCGTGAGCAGCAGGCCCGTCTCGCGGGAGAACGTCCCCGGCACGGCCACTTCACCTTCCTCGACGGCGACGCGGGTGACCTGTCCCGCCATGGGCGAGCGCAGCACGGTCTTGGCGAGCTGATCGCGGGCCTCCTGGAGCCCGGCGCGGGCCTGATCCACCTGCCGCTGCGCCGACAGCGCGACCGCGGCGGCCACCCGGAACTGGGTGTCCGCCTGCTCGAGCTGCTCGTCCGAGATGAGGTTGGGGTTCTGCGCCTTGAGCTCCTTGGCGCGCTTCGCCGCGCGCTCCGCCTGCTCGCGGTTGGCCTCCGACTGGATCGCCGATGCCTGGGCCGACGCCAGCCCCGCCTCGGCCCGGGCGACGGCGGCCTCGAACGTGGACGGGTCGATCCGCAGCAGCAGGTCGCCCTTCTTCACGAACTGGCCCTCGTGCACCGGCAGCTCGATGATCCGGCCCGTAATGTCGGCGCTGATGTCGACCTTCGTCTGCGGCTTGATCTTGCCGCTCGCGGTGACCGTGGCCACGAGGTCGCGACGGGCGGTGGGCTCGAGTCGAACCCCGACGCCCTTGTCGCCGCGCCCCCGGAGTCCGAAGGACGCGACTGCGAGGACGCCCACCACGACGATGCTCCCGATGATCAGCTTCTTGCGTGCCATACCGGCGTTCCGTTCTCCCGTCGCGTGCTAGCGGAGCGACCGTCCCACGGCCGCCTCCAGCGTCGCAATCGCGCGATGATAGGCGTAAGTCGCGTTGATGTAATCCGCTTCGGCGCGCTGCTCCGCGAGCTGCGCGTCCAACAACTCGAAAAAGGTACCCGATCCCACGCGGTAGCGCTCCGTCGCGAGGCGCAGCTGCTCCTGCGCTGCCTGCCGGTTGGTTTCCTGGATAGCGACGGCCTGGTAGGACGCGCGTAGCCCGTAAAACGCCTGGCTCACGTCCGTGCGGACCTGGAGGCGGCGCGCCTCGACCTGCTGCTGCGCGTCGTCGGCCAACTGCGACGCCTGCGCGATGCGGGCCGGCCGGCCGAACTGGGTGAAGAGCGGCAGCGAGAGCGTGAGACTCGCGGAGAACGGCTGGCGCGTGAAGCTGAACGGGAAGACGTCATTCCCGTCCCGGATGGCCTGCTCGTCCGCGGGCGTGAGTTGTAGCAACGCGCAGTCGAGAGGCGGCTCTCCGGGATTGAGCCAGGCCTGGTTCGAATAGTCGCACTCCGTCCGGGCTGTCAGCAGGCCATCGCGGGCTTGGTTGACCAGGAAGTCGCCGTTGGTGTACTGCTGGGTGAAGCCCGACCACCCCGCCGAGAAGCTGAGCGACGGCAGCCATTCGGACTTGCTTGCGCTGGCGCTGGACCGCGCGGCGGCCGCCCGGGCTCGCAGGGCGTTCACGTCCGGGTTTTCGGCCTCGGCGGCTTGCAGCAGCTGTCGCAGGTCCCACGTGGGTTGGACCACGGGGAACGTATCGGTGAGCGTCACGACGGTCGGGTCGTCCGGCGCGGGAGTCCCCATTTGCTGGAACAGGCGCAGCTTCTCGACGATCACCGCCTGGTTGGCCTCGAGCAGCGCCACCTCGGCCTGGCCGCGGGCTACCTGCGCCTGGCGCACGTCCAGCAGGGTTGCCTGGCCCACCTGGTAGCGCGCCTCGGCGAGCCTGAGGAACTCCTCGTTGCGGGTGAGCTGCGAGCGCGCGAGCCCCACCTGCTCCTCCGCCTGGAGCACGGACAGGTACTGCTGCGTGATGCCGGCCCGGAGGTTGTTGCGGGCGCCGTCGATGGTGGCGTCGGTGGCCCGCAGCTGGGCCTTGGCCAGCCCCGGCTGGGCGAGGGTGGCGCCGGACAACTGCCAGTTGAGCCCGAGCGAGTAACTCGAGGCAATCGTGCTAGATCCCTGCACGAACTCCACGGCGGCGAACGTCTGTGACCCCGGTCCACGGTACCCGAAGCTGCCACTCGCTGTCACGGACGGCGTGAAGAGCTGGGAATAGGCATTCCGCACGTCCCACACCGCCGCGCCGCGGTCGTTGGCGACCTGGCGGTAGGCCGGGTTGCTCCGCTCGGCCAGCTGGACGGCCTCGTCCAGGCCGAGCGCTTGCGGGACGGAGGGGAGGACGGGCTGCTGGCCCGGGAGGCTTCCCGCTGTTCCGACCAAAAGCACGGCCGCGATCACACCTGCGCGCATAGCGACACCCTGTGGCTGAGAATCCTTGAGACGGCTTGCGGTCCGGCTGAACGTACGCGCGGTCCGCCGGAAAGTTTCAGGCTGCGACGCTGGGCCGGCCGGCGGGGTCAGCGGCGGGCGAGGCGGTCGGCGACGAGGCTCCGGCTGGGGATGGCGACGCGGAGCAGCCGGCCGTCGGCATCGAGCCAGATGTCGGTGATGTCTTCCCCCGAGCGGAGGATGAGATGGCGGGCACTGGCGCCGTTGCCGTCCGGAAGGAGCTCGGCGCCCCGGTCTTCGAGGGTGGCCTGGCGCCGCCCGCCGGGCGGCGGGGCGTAGACCGTGACCGGGCCGGGCTCCAGCCGGCCGGCGAGCGCGAACAGCGACAGCATCCGTTCGTCGGCGAGCAGGGCGCGGCCGCTGCCCGGGTATTCGCGGGCCGATTCGCCCTCGCCCGACACCATGCGGACCGTGACCCGTCGCGCACCCGCCGTCGCAACGACCCGCCGCATGGGCTGCGGCGGATAGTCGGCGCTGGCGAGGAACGTGACGGCCTGGCTCGCGCCATCCGGGATCACCTCGAAGCTGAACTCCTCGCTGCCGATCACGCGGGCGCCCTGCCGCACCACCAACCGCGCGCTGTCCCGGGTCACCTGGGCCGTCGCGACGGACAGCGGGACCAGCGGGAGCATCACCAGCAGCAGACGGGGAAACCGGGTCATGGCGGGCTCACGGCGTGGAGGGAATGGGGCGGCCGGCCGAAGATGCGGGTCGCAATACGCTCGTAGATAAGATGGTACAGTCGCTCGCCCAGCTCAACCGAGGCGTGGGTGGGCCACCCCACCGAGCCCGGTCCCTCGACGGGAATGGTGCGGTCCGCCCGGCGGGCGCGCTGGCGTCGCGTGGGCGGGACGTAGTCCTCCGCCGCGGCGAGATCCACGAGCGCGCGGTCGACGTACAGCAGCAGGGAGGTGTCGAGGGCGCCGCCGTGGAACGGCAAGGTCGCCTCTTCCACGTTGAGCGGGACGGTGAAGATGTCGACGGTGCGAATGGAGGCTGTATTCGTGCGCAGGGTGCTGAGCGCCTCCTGGTGCGGGTCGTGCCCGTGCGCCGTGAGGATGATGAACTGCCGGACGCCGCCTTCCTCCCAGTCCCCGACCAGATCGTTCAGAAAGCGATGGAGCGTCTTGCGGCGGATGGCGGCATTCCCGGGGTAGGGGGTGCGGGTCGCCGCGTTCACGCCATATTCCACCGTCGGCGCCCGCAGCACCCCGAATTCCGCCGAGAGGTCGTCGGCCAGCCGCTCGACGAGGATCGTGTCGGTGCCCAGGGGCAGGTGCGGGCCATGTTGCTCGGTCGTGCCTGCGGGGATGATGAGCCGGGGGTCGCGCTCGAGCAGCGCGCGCACCTGCGTGGGCCGCAGGTACTTGAGGCGAAAAGGAGCGCGGTGACGGTCGTCCGGGTGGCTCACTGGGAGCTCGCAGTTGCCGGGGTCGCAGGATTCCTGGGAGCGTGGCTCGTCGCGCCCGGGGTCGTCTGGGGTCTTGCCGCCGGTGTGGTGGCCGTCGCAGGGGTGGCGCTCGCCGCGCGCTCCCGCTGGCTCGTGAGTGTGCTGGTTGGCGCGCTTGGGTTGGGCGGTGTCGGCGCCGCGCTGTGGACGACCCACCAGGTCCGCCGCGTGGAGCGGCAGTGGGAGCCCGACTCGACGGGCGTGCGGTGGAACCTGGTGAAGGATGCCGGCGACCGGCTGCGAACCGAGCTCGCCGAGGCCGTCGCGTCGGTCGACGATCTCGCGGGGATTGGCATCGCCGCAGCCGGGCTCGAGCGGCCGGCCGCGTTCGCGCGACTCGACGCCGCGGCCCGCGACGGCGTGGAACACGGCACCGTGATCTTCGACGGCGACGGACGGCCGTGGGCCTGGAGCGGCCGCCACCGCGAACCCCAGACGCCGGTGGTCGGACTGGACGCGCGCATCACTGCATTCTACGCGGTGCTCGCCTCTGGTCGCCAGGGACCGGGCGGGAGGTTTGCGGTCGCCCATGTGCTGCTGAGTGCCGACAGCGCGGTGCCCGACCGCAAGGGCGCGCTCGGCGCGCGGTTCGAGCGCGCGACGGGCGTCGGTCTGCGCTTCTATCCACCCGGCCGCGGGCCCTTCTGGGCCGACGTGTACGACTACTGCGTGCCGGCCTGCTCGGGCGTGGACGGCGTGCCCGACACGCTGTTCAGCGTGCGGCTCGTGCCACCCACCCAAGGCGACTACAAACTGGCCCTGCTCGCGCGCGGCTCCGCATGGGTCGCCCTCACGGCAGTCGTGCTGGGCGGAGCACTCATCGTGCTCGGTGGCCCAGCGGCCCGTGCGCTCGGGGTGGCGGTCACCGCCGCGCTCCTGGTGCTGACCTCCGCCGGTCGACACCTGCCGCCCGCCGACGTGTTCTCGCCGGCCACGTATTTCGCGGACCTGTTCGGCCCGGTGTCGACGTCCGCCGGCGCGCTGATCGTCGCGGCTGCGGCGCTCTTCATTGCCGCCGTCGCGCGCCACGGGCGCGGGGTGACCAGGTGGTGGCGGATCGGTGTGGCGGTGGCGGTCGTGGGGGTCGCGCCGTGGGCGCTGCGCCGGCTGGCGACCGGGATTACGCCGCCGGCCGAGGGAACCGGTCTGGCGGTGTGGCTCGAGTGGCAGCTGGCGCTCACGCTCGCCGGTGCCGCCCTGCTCGCGGCGGGCGCCGCCTTCCTCACCTCGACCACCGCCCGCCGCGCGCCCGTCTGGGTGAGCCTGGCGGCGATGGGATGGGCCCTCGTCCTGGCCATCGGCGGCCTGCTCGGATGGCGCCCCCTGGCGGGATGGCCCGTATGGTACACGCTGGCGTGGCTGCCGGCGTTTGCGCTCGCCGTCGTGCCGGCCCCGGGGGCGCGGGTGGTGGGGGTGATCGGCGTCGTCGCGGGCAGCGCGGCCGCGGTGCTGGCCTGGGGGGCGGCCGCCGATGGGCGGGTTCTGCTCGCCGAGCGCGACGTCGGGGGATTGCAGCAGGGCGCCGATCCCGTGGCGGTGGGGTTGTTGGAGCGGTTCGGCGCGTCGCTGCAGGCCGAGGTCGCGCCCAGGAACAGCGGCGAGCTGTACGCTCGCTGGAGTCGGTCGGCGCTGGAGGCGGATCGCTACCCGGCGTCGCTCGCGGTGTGGGACCCGGGCGGTGTACCGCGCGCGCGGATCGATCTCGCGGCGCTCGATCTCCCGGATGACGTCGTCAGCACGATCGCCGTGGCGGCGGCGGACGGACACGTGCCTCGCGTGGAAGTCATGGCACGGGTGCCGGGCGCCCACTACGTCCTGGCCGTCCCGTACCCTGACGGGTCGGCGGTCACCGTGGGCCTGGGACCGCGGACCCGGCTGCTGCCACCCGTGCGCGTCGCGCGCTTCCTCCGGGGCGACCCCGCGCTACCGCCGCCGTTCACGCTGACGCTCACAGAGCCCCGCGACCCGGCCTCGGCCCCGGTGACGCTCACCTGGCGTCGGGACGACTGGTCGGCACGGGGCGACGTGGGGCTGCCGCTCCCCGGCGGCGTCCGGCACCTGCACGCAGTGGTTCCACTCGGCGCGCCGGGCGAGCTCGCCCTGCGCGGCAGCCTGGTGCTCGCCTTCGACGTGGCGGTCGTGCTCCTCCTGTGGCTCGTGGCGGTGTGGGTGGCGGGTCGGATCGGGCTGCCGGCGCCCTGGCGGGAGGCGTTCGCGCCGCGCTCGTACCGGGCCCGTCTGGGACTCGCGTTCGCCGCGTTGCTCGTGCTCCCCACGGTGGGGTTCGCGATCTGGACCGGCACGCGGCTCACCGCCGAGGCACGGCGCACGCGCGACGTCGTGATTCGGCAGACCCTGGCCGACGCGGCCGGCAGCACGCGGGGATTCCCCCTGATCTCCCCTCGCGACATCCTGCGCGACCTCGCGGACCGACTGGGGGCCGAGCTCCTGCTGTACGACGAGGGCGAGCTCCGGCAGGCCAGCGCGCCCGTGCTGGCGGAGTTGGGCGCACTCGGGTGGTATCTCGCGCCGCGCGTCGAGCGGGCGCTGGTGGCGGGTGACGAAGTGGACGTCGCCGTGGACCAGCAGGTCGCGGGGCGTCCGACCCGGGTGGGGTATCGGCTGATCGGGCGCCGGGGCGATGATGCCACCGTACTGGGCGTCCCGCGGCTGCTCGACGACCCGGACCTGCTGCGCAACGAACAGGACCTGGCCTTCGGCCTGATCCTCGTGACGCTCGGGGGGTTGTCGGCGGCCGCGGCCGTGGCGACGGTCGCCACGCGGTCGCTGGCCAAACCGGTGCAGGCGCTGCGCGCCGCCGCCGTCCAGGTGGGACGCGGGGAGCTGCCCTCGCCGTTCGGTCCAGGCGCCCCCGTGGAGTTCGTGCCCGTGATGGATGCCTTCGAGCGAATGGCGCGCGACGTGCATGCCTCCCGGGCGGCGCTCGAGGCCCAGCGTCAGCGAACCGCCGCCGTCCTGCGCAACGTGGCAACCGGCGTGGTGGCGCTCGACGACCGGTTCGCGGTGGTGACCTGCAATCCCCGGGCGGAGGAAGTGCTGGGCCGGGCGCTGCCGGCGGGCCAGCCCATCACCGAGCAGGCCGGGGTCTGGCAACCCGTGTGGGCGTGGGTGCAGGCCGTGGCGACGGGGCGCGAGCCCAGCGAGGCGCGGGAGTTTGCGGTGTCGGAGCGGCAGATCCGCGTGCAAGTCGCCCCGCTGAGCGGGGCGACCCGCGGCTGGGTGGTGGCGGTGGACGACGTCACCGATCTCGCCCGCGCCGTGCGCGTGCTGGCCTGGGGCGAGCTGGCCCGCCAGATCGCGCACGAGATCAAGAACCCGCTCACGCCCATCCGACTCGGCGTTCAGCACCTGCGCCGGGCGTACGATGCCCCGCGCGGCGAGTTCGCGGACACGCTCGACCGGACCAGCCGCCAGATCCTGGCCGAGATCGAGCGACTCGATGCCATCGCCCGCGCCTTCGCGCGGTTCGGCGCACCACCCGCCGGCGCCGAACCGCTCGGCCACGTCGACGTCGCCGAAGTCGCGCGGGATACAGCGGCCTTGTACGCGCTGGGGACCGACGTCACCGTGGCCGTCGAGGCGGAGGGACGCGTGCCGGCGCTCGCGCGACGCGACGAGCTCAAGGAAGTGCTCATCAACCTGGTGGAGAACGCGCGCGCGGCCGGCGCGACCACGATCGGCATTCGCGTCGCGGGCGAGGGAAACGGTGCCGGCGTGGCCGTGCGGGACGATGGGCGCGGGATCGCCGCCTCGGACCTGCCGCGCATCTTCGAGCCGCAGTTCTCGACCACCACGAGCGGCACCGGACTGGGCCTCGCCATCTGCCGGCGGCTGGTCGAGTCGTGGGGCGGAACCATCGCGGTCGAGAGCGACGTGGGCCGGGGGACCACCGTCCGACTACAGCTGCCCGGGGCGTCCGCCTGACCGGCGTGCGCCGCCGCCGGCCCGGGAACCTCCCGGTGGACTTTCGGGTTTAGTTCGATGCAGGTGGATCCCGACCCCGACGACTGGAGTGACGCGTGCCGATACGACGCCCGGCGGATATCCGGAGCAGTGAGATCACCGACGAGGCCTTATACCGGGACCGACGGTCCTTCATCCGGCAGGCAGCGGGCATCGCCGCCGCCGGACTCGTCGCGCCGTCGCTGCTGGCTGCCTGCGACCGCGGGCGCACCGCCGCCAGCGAGGAGCCGGCTCCAGACGACGCGCTGACGCCGTTCGAAGACGTCACGACGTACAACAACTTCTACGAGTTCGGCACGGGGAAGGGCGATCCCGCCAAGCACGCCGGGTCGCTGCGCGTGCGGCCCTGGACGGTCACCGTCGAGGGCGAGGTCGCCAAGCCGGGCGTCTACGACGTGGACGAGCTGATCCGCCTGTTCCCGCCGGAGGAGCGCGTCTACCGGCTGCGGTGCGTCGAGGCGTGGTCCATGGTCATCCCGTGGCTCGGCTTCCCGCTCGAGAACCTGCTGAAGCGAGTGGAACCCACCGGCCAGGCCCGCTTCGTCGAGTTCACGACGCTCCACGATCCCGAGCAGATGCCGGGGCAGAAGCGCCGCGTGCTCGACTGGCCGTACCGGGAAGGCCTCCGGCTCGACGAGGCAATGCACCCCCTCGCGATTCTCTCGGTCGGGCTCTACGGGCGCATGCTGCTGCCGCAGAACGGGGCCCCGATCCGGCTGGTGGTGCCGTGGAAGTACGGGTTCAAGAGCATCAAGTCCATCGTGCGGATCCGGCTCGTCAACCGGCAGCCGGTCAACACGTGGCAGGCGTCCGCGCCCAACGAGTATGGGTTCTACGCGAACGTGAACCCGGCGGTGGACCATCCCCGGTGGACGCAGAAGCGGGAGCGCCGGTTGGGGGAATTCCGCCATCGGCCGACCCTGCCGTTCAACGGCTACGCCGACGAGGTCGGGCGGCTCTACACCGGCATGGACCTCCGCCGGAACTTCTAGATGGCGTCGCCGGCCGTCGTCCGTCGTCTGGGCAAGCCGGCGGTGTTTCTCGCCGCACTGCTGCCGGCGCTGCTGCTCGTCGCGGATACCCTGCGCGACCGCCTGGGCGCGAACCCCATCGAGACCATCACCCATCGCACGGGCTGGTGGGCGCTGACGCTGCTGCTGGTGGCCCTCGCGGTGACGCCGTTGCGCCGGGTCACCGGCTGGAACGGCGTGGCCCGGTACCGCCGGATGCTCGGGCTCTTCGCCTTCACGTATGTCGTCCTGCATTTCCTCACGTACCTCGTCCTGGATCAGTTCTTCGCGTGGTCGTTCATCGTCGAGGACGTCATGGACCGGCCCTACATCACGGTGGGGTTCACGACCTTTGTGCTCCTGATTCCCCTGGCCGTGACGTCCACGCGGGGGTGGATCCGCCGGCTCGGGCCGCGATGGCAGCGGCTGCACCGCCTGGCGTACGTCGCTGCGGCGGGTGGCGTGTTCCACTTCCTCTGGCTCGTGAAGGCGGATACCCGTGAGCCCGTGCTGTTCGGGGTGGCGCTCGTCACGCTCCTGGCGTTGCGGTTGCGGCGTCGCCCACGCCGGGCCGCCGCCCGCGCGCCCGCGGCTCCCGCCCGCTCGTCGAAGCCCGTCGAAGCGGCGTCCTGAGGCACGCGGCGCGCGCGCCGCTCCTGTATCTTCCTCTCGGCACAGTGGCCGTCCGCCCAGGCGTGATGGTCCGACACCGACCGCTGATGCACGGAGGCACAGGATGCAGCGTCCCGTCAGACCCTGGATGCTCGGTTTCGCCGCCCTCGCGGTGGGGTGCGCCCCCGCGGGCCCGCCGGGCGCGGCCGTGGAGTCCATCACTGCCCGAGGGCTCCAGAAGCACATCGCCATGCTCGCCTCGGATTCCTTCGCCGGACGCGGTCCGTCGTCCGTGGGCGAAGAGCGCACCCTGGCGTATCTGCAGCGAGAGTTCGCGAGCCTCGGGTTACGGCCGGGGAACGGTGACAGCTGGCATCAGGACGTGCCGCTCGTCCGCAGCACCGTCAAGGCCGGTGCCGCGCTGACCGCGCGGAGTGGTGGGGCGCTCGCGCGCTTCGCCTGGGGTGACGATTTCGTCGCGTTCACGAAGCGCGTCACCGAGGTCTCGCAGCTCCAGAACTCGGAGTTGGTGTTCGTGGGGTACGGGGTCGTCGCCCCCGAGTACGGCTGGAACGACTACGCGGACCTCGACGTCAGAGGGAAGACCGTCGTGATGCTGGTGAACGACCCGGGCTTCGCGACGCGCGACACCGCGCTGTTCCGCGGTCGGGCCATGACGTACTACGGTCGCTGGACCTACAAGTTCGAGGAAGCCGCCCGCCAGGGGGCGGCCGGGGCGCTGATCGTCCACGAGACGGAACCGGCGGCCTACGGCTGGGACGTGGTGCGCAACAGCTGGACTGGCCCGCAGTTCAACCTCGAGGCCGGGGACGGGGCCGTGCCGCGGGTGGCGGTGGAAGGCTGGGTCACGCTCCAGACGGCGCGCGCACTGTTCCGGCTGGGCGGGCAGGAGTACGACTCGCTGAAAGGGCGGGCGGCCCAACGCGGGTTCCGCGCCGTGCCGCTCGGCGCGCAGGTGTCGGTGCGCCTCGACCTGGAAATCGTCCGCTCGATGTCCCGCAACTTCCTCGCCGTTCTCCCCGGGTCGGATCATGCGGACGAGTACGTGATCTACATGGGGCACTGGGACCACTTCGGCACGGACGCGACGCGGGCCGGGGACCAGATCTTCAATGGCGCCGTGGACAACGCCACCGGGGTGGCGGCGCTGCTCGAGGTGGCGCGGGCCTTCACCACGCTCAGCAGCCCGGTCTCGCGCTCCGTGCTGTTCCTTGCGGTGACCGCGGAGGAACAGGGCCTGCTCGGCTCGCAGTACTACGGCACCCACCCCGTCGTGCCGCTCGCGCAGACAGTGGCGGCGATCAACATGGATGCGCTGAACGTCCTGGGACGGATGCGCGACATCACGGTCGTCGGGCTGGGATACTCCGAGTTGGACAGCCTCGTCCAGCTGGCGGCCGAACGGCAGAATCGGGTCGTGCGGCCGGATCCGGAGCCGGAGAAGGGCTACTACTACCGCTCCGACCACTTCTCGTTTGCCAAGCAGGGCGTGCCCGCGCTGAATCCGGGCAGCGGCGTCGATCACGTCGAGCATGGCGAGGCGTGGACGCTGGAGCGGGAGGCCGAGTACCGCGACCAGAAGTATCACAAGCCGGCCGACGAGTACGATCGGTCGTGGGACTTGAGCGGGATGGTCGAGGACGTGCAACTGCTCTTCGATGTCGGCTACCGGCTCGCGACGAGCCGGGCGTTCCCCAATTGGCGGGAAGGAACCGAGTTTCGGGCCGCGCGCGACCGGATGATGGACGGCCGCTAGCGCCGCGACCGTCCGGCTGCGGAGAGCTCACGAACCGCCGGGGCGCCACCCCGGCGGTTCCTCGTTGGCGATCAGGGCATGCCGTCGAGCGTCCCGATGTAAGGCAGCGTCCGGTACCGCTCCTTGTAGTCGAGACCGTAGCCCACGACCCACGCATCCGGGATCTCGAAGCCCACGTACTCGAGCGGCACGGGTTTCACGCGCCGAGACGGCTTCGTCACGAGCGCGCACGTCTTGAGCGACGCCGGGTGGCGGGCGGCGAGCATTTCCAGCAGGTAGGCCAGCGTCTCTCCCGTGTCGACGATGTCTTCCACCACGAGCACGTGACGATCGCGGATCGATTCCCGGAGGTCGAGTACCAGGCGCACGGCTCCCGGTCGGGCGCCCTTCATGCCATAGCTCGACAACGCGATGAAGTCCACACGGTGCCGAATCGTGAGGGCGCGGGTGAGATCCGCGAGAAACATGAAGGCGCCCTTGAGAATGCCGATGAGGAACAGTTCGTCGACCGAGGCGTAGCCGTGCGAGATCTGCTGGGCGAGCTCGGTGACGCGCGTGCGGAGCTGCGTCTCGGAGATGAGGACCTTGGGGGAGTCGGTCATGGGCCGGACATCGCTCGGGGAAGGGAGGGCGGTCTGGCTGCAAGATGCCGGCGGCGGGCGGGGGCCCGCCAGGGGGGATGGCGGCGGCCGGGGGAAATCAGTGGGCGGGCGTTCGTCCGTCGTGCGCCTCGTGGGGCTCGGCGGGGACGGCCGCAGCGGTGCGGCGCAGCTCGGCGCGCACCAGAGCGCGGATGCCTTCGATCTGTTCCTCCCCGCCGTACCCCGCCCAGCGGTACATCACGTGGCCGCCGGCGTCCACCAGCACGGTGAAGGGCAAGCCGAAGTAGTGGTACCGCGCGCGGAGCGTCCCGCGTCCCAGCCCGACGGGAAACGTGAAGCCGTACTCCCGGATGAACGCGGCCGCCTGCGCGGGATCCACGTCCTCGGAGAGAGCGACGAAGGCGAATGGCTCTCCGGCGAACGTGGCGGCGAGCCGGTCGAGCGCCGGCATCTCCTCCCGACACGGCGCGCACCAGCTCGCCCACACGTTCACCAGCAGGATCCTGCCGGCGAAGTCCTCGAGTCGCACGCGCCCGCCCCCCAAACGCTCGAGGTCGAACGCGGCCAGACGAGCCCGCTCGGCGGGCGCGACGCCCGTCAGCAGCGCAAACGGGTCGAGACGATACACGCGGCCCTCGGCGTCGGCCGCGAGCGTCGGCAACGGGGTGTCGAGCGTGGCGGTGCGCAGCACCACCCCGGTCTCAGGGTCGAGCACATCCACCCGGCTGTGGGCGGTCGTGTACCCGGGCGTGGACAGCGCGTACACCCGGCCGTCGGGACCGAGCTGGAGTCCGAGATTCACCGGCGCATAATCGAGCGTCGGTCGGCCGTCCGCATCCAGCTCGAACCGGGGCTCGTCGACGCCGTGCGGGAGACCGCGGGTCGCGACCCAGATCGTGTCGCCGGTGGGGGCGAACTTCACGATTTCGTCCCGGATGAACGGCGCGAAGTAGACGAAGCCCCCCGTATCGATGGCAATGCGGCCGGCGTTGACCAGGTGGGTGAACAACGCGACAGCCGGTCGCCGGGCGGGCACGGGCAGCGAGTCGGTGTGGCGCACCGGAACCACGAGCGGCGCGGGTGCCCGGCCAAACGGAAACTCGAACTGCTCCGCCGAGCGCACGGCCCAGGCGCGCCCGTCGGGACCCGCGGTCACCGTCGAGTACGCGAAGGGCGACACGAGGGAATCACGCACGGTGCCGTCGGGACCTACGAGCAGGACGGCGCCGTCCCGCGTGCTCACCCAGAAGCGATCGCCGCCGGCGGCCGCGACCGACGCGATCGTCCGGCCGTCGAGGTGGAACCGCAGCCGTCGAGTCAGGAGGCGGGGTCCGACGTGGACCGGCTCACCGGCGGGGTCGAGCGTGACGGCCCCATCGGCGGTCGGCGCCGTCGCCCGGCCCTCGAACCACAGCAACTGCGCGCGCGCGGTCGGGCGCACCGTGTCTGGGAGCAGCAGTTCGGCGGGGTGGGTCGTCCGCACCCGCCGGGCTCCGTGCTCGTGCACGATCTCCGGCGCTTGCACCGAGGGGTTGGGGCGGGCCACCGGGCCGCGCGCGGAGCGCACGCCGCCGGTTGTCAGGAGTACACCGACCGCCGTCATCGCCACGGCCGCCGCGGCGAGCCCACCCCAGCCTCGACGCATCAGAGTTTCCGGGAGACGGATTCGATCTGGATGGCGCGCGCCCCGCCGGCCTCGAACACCTTGCCCTTCACGGTCACCGTCTGTTCGGCGAACTCCTTGAGCCGGCCGTTCTGGCTCTCGCCGGGCATACCGGCGCTCACCGGGACGTAGAGCGTGCCGTCGCTCGAGAGGATCGCGAGCGGGATGCCCTTGTCCGCGCAGACCTGCGAACACATGCGATGGCTCTCTCCGGACAGCCCCTGTCCGAACTTGCAGGACACGTCGATGACCGTGCCGGTCACCGTGTAGTCCTTGCCCTGCGGGGCCTTCATGGCCATCTCCTGCTGCGCGGCCGCCGGCGCGGCGACGAGCAGCAGGACGAGGGGGGCGCCGAGGGTCGTGAAGAATCGTTGCATCAGGCTTCTCCTTCGGTGGTAGCGTGCCGTGTCGCGGGGTCGGACACGGGTTGGGCACCTTGGGGAAGGAGTCTGCCCCTCCGCGGGTTCCCGGCGCGGGCGCGCGGCCCGATCGGGAACCTAGTGCGGGCGTGAGATGTTGCCAAAGCCCTGCCCGGCGCCCGACCGGGCGGTGCGTTGGTGTCGGCGGTCACGCTCGGCGCGTGACGCCGCGGGGTTGCGCGGCCGCCGGCGATGGCCAATACTGGCGGTGTTCACGCCCGCACCATTCACTCAAGCAAGGAGGTGATCCATTGTCTGATTCTAGAACCGGCGTTGGTCCGGTACGGGCAAGCGATCGCCGTCCGCGGGACTGATCTCCGGACCGAATCGCAGTAGCCTGCGCCGACCGATCGGCGTCCGCGCGACGATCGCACCGGACTGACGCAGGAACCCAGGAAGCGGCGCCGTCGAGCATTCGGTCTCGAGGGCGCCGCTTCGCGTTGGAGCGCGGCTCAGCCCCGTCCGCCGGCCAGCTTGGCCGCGTCGGGCGAGCGTTGCAGGCGCCACATGGCCCAGCACCCCACCAGCGGTCCGAGCGCGAGGGGGGCGAACGCCCAGCGCCACCCGACGGCCTCGACGGCCACCGGGAGCAGACGGATGGTCACGAGGGTGAGCAGAAACCCGAGTGCGGTCTGGGTGGTGAGCATCGTCCCCATGTACTCCTGGTCGGCCAGCTCCGTCACGCTCGTGCTGAACTGCGCGGAGTCGGCGACGATCGCGAACCCCCAGAGGAGTGCCAGGGCCGTCACGGCGACGGGGCCGAGCGCCATCGCCGGGCCGATGGCAACGGCGCAGGCGCCGCTCATCGCCATGCTCAGGATCGTGGTGCGCGTCCGGCCCCAGCGGTCGGCGAGGTAGCCCGCGAGGAGACTGCCGACGCCGCCGATCCCGATGGCGGCGAAGGCCATGAGGGCGGCCGCGGGGTCGGGCCACGCGCGTGCCGCGTAGGCGACGGCGAGGAAGGCGGGCAGCCACGTCCACATGGCGTACAGCTCCCACATGTGGCCGAAGTAGCCAAGGTTCGCGAGGCGCAGAGGCCGGACGGTGACGGCCCGAGTCATGTACGTCTACCGG
>Ga0224512_10001006_pt1 | contig 28094 bp, 24 predicted proteins | sample SF_May12_sed_USG_4_FD_169103 | JGI IMG/M metagenome (GOLD analysis project Ga0224512, IMG submission 169103) | Sediment microbial communities from San Francisco Bay, California, United States - SF_May12_sed_USGS_13 | ecosystem: Environmental > Aquatic > Marine > Sediment | place: USA... | reverse complement strand
GGGCCGGAGACCCCCGGCTCACGACCGCCCTGCAATCGTCCGATAGCGTTCTAAGACCGATGTCGGACCGGATCCTCATCATCGATGACGACGAGGCGCTGCGGGACAGCCTCCAGCTGGTCCTGTGCGCCGAGGGCTACGAGGTCGCGGCGGCCTCCGAAGGTCGACAGGCCCTGGGACTGGCAGAGGACGGCGTCTTCGACGCCATCCTCTGTGATCTCCGGATGCCGGGAATCGACGGCCTCGAGCTCCTCCCCGAGCTGGTCCAGCGCCTGCCGGGCACGACGATCATCCTGATGTCGGCCTACGGCAATGCGGACCTGGCGATCGAAGCGATGCAGCGGGGCGCCTACGACTACCTGGCCAAGCCCTTCCAGCCCGCGGAAGTCCTGCTGACCCTGCGCAAGGCCCGGGAGCGCGAGCGGCTGCGGCGTACCAATCAGCTGCTGCGGCGGGACGTTCAGCGGGTCGTGGGCGAGCGTCCGATCGTGGCGGCCTCCCCGGCCATGATCGAGCTGCTCGAGATGATGGAGCGCGTCGCGGCCTTCAAGTCGACCGTGCTGATCACGGGCGAGAGCGGGACGGGCAAGGAGGTGCTCGCTCGCGCCATCCACGCCCAGTCGCCGCGGCGGAACGAGGCGTTCGTGGGCGTGAACTGCGGCGCCATCCCCGAGACACTCCTGGAGAGCGAGCTCTTCGGGCACGCCCGGGGCGCCTTCACGGGGGCGGATCGGGCGCGCCGGGGGCTGTTCGCCGAAGCCGACGGCGGGACGCTCTTTCTCGACGAGATCGGCGAGCTGCCCACGCCGCTCCAGGTCAAGCTGCTGCGCGTCTTGCAGGAGGAGGAGGTGCGCCCGCTCGGCGAGTCCAAGGCTCGGCCCGTGAACGTGCGCGTGATCGCAGCGACCGCGCGGGATCTGGACGCCGAGGTGGAGGCCGGACGCTTTCGCGACGATCTCTTCTATCGCCTCAATGTCGTGCGCTTGTCCGTGCCGCCACTGCGGGAGCGCCCGAAGGACATCTCGTTGCTCGTCGATCACTTCTTCGCCCACTTCCGAGACACCCTGGGCAAACCGTTGCACTCGGTCTCGGACGATGCCCTGGAGCGACTGGTGGCCTACCCCTGGCCGGGAAACATCCGCGAGCTCGAGAACGTGGTCGAGCGGGCGGTGATCCTCGCCAGCGGAGACCGGATCACGCTGCGAGAGCTGCCCGAAAATGTCGTCCGCATCGACGAGCAGGTCCGCGCCGGGGCCTCTTCGGACCTCGGCCTCAAGCGCGCCCGCCGCTCGCTCGAGGCGGAACTGATCCGCCGCGCGCTGCGCGCCACCGGGGGCAATCGCACCCGGGCCGCGCGGCTGCTGGAGATCAGCCACCGCGCGCTCCTCTACAAGCTCAAGGAATACGGAATCCGGGACTAGGGCGCCGGTGCCGCTGGCGGGGTGTCGCCCACGACCAGCCGGAAGTGCTGGCTGGTCCGGCCGCCCACCGGGTCCTCGACCACCACCTCGACGGCGTGCTCGCCAGCCTGGTCGGCGCGCGGCCTCCACTCGACCGCTCCCGCGCCGGACACCATCTTCATGCCGTCCGGTGCAGAGGCCAGCCGGTAGCGCAGCGGGCGGTCACCGTCGGGATCCTCGGCGCGGATCCGGAAGCGAAAGACGCCGTCCGCTCCGGCCGCCCCCGGCTCCGAGACGATCACCGGCGCGGCATTCGCGAGGGTGATCTCACGGCTCTCGAATGCGTCGCTCTGTCCATCGCCGTCGGTCGCGACCACCCGAACCCGAATCCGATCGTCGCGTCGCAGGCCCGCCGTCGACAAGAGGGGGCCCGTCTGATCGACCGTGCTGCCGTTGACCCACCAGAGGTAGCGGTAGGCGATCGGATCGCCGTCTGCGTCTCGGCCCTCGGGCTCGACTTTCAACTCGCGGCCAGCCGTGATCTCGCCCTCGGGCTCGATCCGGATCCCCCTCACCTCCGGCACGCTGTTGTCCACGACCGTGGTGATCCGGAACGGCGCACTCTGGGCGCGGCCGTCGCTCGCGGTGACGATCAGCTCGATGGCGTCGCCCTTCCGAACGCGCAGGCTCGTGAACGTCGAGCCGCGCGCAGCGACGCCGCCCGCACGCCACTCGTAGCGGTAGCTGAGGGAATCTCCGTCTGGATCCGACGCTTCGACCACGGCCGTCACGGACTGACCCGCACGCAGCCTGTCGGGCTCGATGCGCACGGATTCGACACGCGGCGCCCGGTTTCCGACTCGCGACGGGCGGGTCGAGATCGCGTCGCGGTTCCCCGATGGCTGCATGCTCGGTCCGCTCGCCAGGCCCAGCGGATCCTCGTCTCCGCATGCCGAACTTCCCGCAATCAGCGCCAGTGCGACCGCCGCCCAACGTCCGGTCTGCCTCACCATCCCCTCCTCGTTTCGGGCCCGCGCTCGTGCCGGGCCCGGCGCCTCCTGCCGGACGCCGCGCCCTAGAAGACCTGCCTCCAGTAGATGATGTCGGGCAACCCCGAATCGCGGAACGGCGCGTCGATTGTGATCACCTGCCCGCTGGACGTCTTGATGTAGATCTTGTCGTCCGCCGGGTCGCGAGACATGGTCACGTCCGGACTGCTCGGGAGTCCCCCGCCGATCGCGGTGCGGCGGTCCTCCTGCGGGTCGGGAGCCGTATTCGGGTCGCCGAAGTAGCCCAGGCTCGAGTCCAGCTCGAACACGTAGAGGAACGCCTGACCGGCGGACGTCGCGCACACGTCGGCGCCCGCCTGGGGCGTGTAGCTCGCCACGATCACCTGCCCCCCGAAGATGGCCACGTCGGTGACGAACTTCTCGCCGTCGGCCACCTTGAAGAAGAAGCCGGGGTCGCTCGGGACCGGGTCGCTCGCGAGGTTGGTGACGTCGGAGCCGCTGATGTCGGACTCCGTCAGCACGGAGCTGAAGGCCGAGGCGCCGGTCGGGTTGAGGTCCCTCAGCACGTAGAAGCGATTCTCGTCGTCCTCGGTCGGGTCCCCCTCGTAGCCCAGGTCCTCGCGTTCACCGGTGCCGAAGGCCAGTGTCAGCTTCCGGTGCACGAAGCCGGCCGCCGGCGGGAAGAAGAAGCTCCGGAAGTGGTCGCCCCCAGCCAGGGTGACCGGATCCGTGCGGAAGAAGACCCCCGCCGGAAAGTTGTCGATGAGCGTGTCGGCGTCGGCACCGTCCGCCCCCACGGCGCGGATGTCCCACTTCCAGAGCTGGCCGCCGAGATCGCCCACGTACACGACGTCGGAGAAGCCGTCGAAATCGAGATCCAGAACGGCAGGCGTGCTGGCGATCGAGTACTTCATCTCGGCCGGGCCGTCCGTTCCCGAAGCGTCGAACTCGACGCTGGCGAGGAGTTCTCCGGTGTCCAGGGCCACCATGAAGATCGCCTTGCTGCGATCGCTCCAGCTCGCACTGGCGGGGTCGTCGACGTAGGTGACGTTGTTCGGGTTGCCGTCCGCCTCGTAGCCGCCGCCGAAGATCGCAACCCACCGCTCGATGCAGTCGCCGTCCCCGTCGTCGTGTCCGCAGTGGTCGCCGTAGCCGCTGCTCGCGCTCTGCTTGATGCGCGTCAGTACCGGCGTGGACCACGTGTTGCCCAGATCGGCGTGCGTGAACTCCCACAGGAGCTTCGGGTACGGGCCGTGCGGGTCGCCGTCCCCCGCGTCGGGGTTCGTGACGTCCAGGCCGAGGTAGCCGCGGCCTCCGTCGCGCAGGCCGGTGACCAGCACGGTGGTCCACTCGGTTGCGGGAGGCAGGATCCCACTTCCGTCCCCGAGCCACGCGTCGGCCGCCACCGAATTCCCGTCCACGAAATCGGTGGTTCGGGGAACGTTGCGCGGCATCAGCTTGACGACATCCAGCAGGATCCCGGGGACGTACCCGAAGAGCTCCGCCCCCGAACCGTCGTCGTACCAGCCGGCTTCGACCTCGGGAGTGCTCAGATTGTCGCCCGCGTGGTGCGTCGCCACATCGAAGGCGTGCAGCAGCCCGTCGTTGGCACCCACGTAGCTCACGTAGTCGCGGTCCTTGTAGGCGGTCCAGAAGGCCTGATAGCCCGGCTCGTGGAGCAGCAACCGCGACGGGCCGGCCACGACGAGGGGCGTCGAGTGGAAGATGTCTCCGAGCACGATGCTCCGCATGTCGGTCCGGCTCGAGTCCCCGTCTTGGTCGAACCCGTCCTTACCGTGCACGTAGTCGATGATCGCGGTGCGGAGTTCGGCGAGCGTATCGACCCCCGATCCCGGGTAGTTCGGATAGAGCGGAGCATCCGCCAGGACGATGTCGAGCTCCGCAGCCGTGATATCCGTGACGTTTGCCGCCTCGAACACCGCCCGCGCCCCGGCGACGGTCGTGTAGATAGACCGCGATGTATCGGTCTGGAGCACCTCTCCCGCATCCCACAACGGGTTGTGCGGCTCGACGAACTGGCTCGTCGACGGATCGACTGCGGGGTTTCCGCTCGCGTCCACGATCGCACCGCCGGGGGCGATCGGATAGGCCTCGAGGTGCCCCGCCCAGACGGGCTCGTCGACCGACGGTTCGAAGAAGGCGTTGTAGAAGATGGCGCCGGTTCCCGATTGACTCGTGATCACCACGGAGGACGAGAACGACGCCAGACTCTCGAAGATGACGAGGACGGCGTTGCTCAGCGCATTCGCGAGCTCGGTCGCATTGTTGGCGGTGCGGTATTGCCCTCCGCCCTTCGCCGCGGCGGCCTCGAGCAGGGGATCATCGATATCGAAGCCGACCGTGTGGACCATGACGTTCTGCAAACCGTCCAGGGGCGAGAGGTCGGCGCGGTAGAGCGCGTAGGCCACATCGTCGAGCCAGGTCAGGCTGTCTCCCCCCTCCACCTCGCCGGGGTCGCTATCGCCGTCTGCGTCTCCGATCGTCGGCCAGAAGGTTTCGACACCGGCGACATTGAACCATTGCATGTCGCCGTCGCTTTCCAGTCCGTCGGAGATGATGATGAGAAAGGTCGCCCGGCAGGCGACGTCGATCGGGTTGCCTGCCAGCGTCTCGCCCGCCTTATCGCCCCAGACCGGCAAGCTGCCCCAGCCATCCGACCCCGCCGCGTAGCGACCGGCGTCGACCGAAGCTCTCGCTATCACGGTCCCGACCGACGTGCTCCCCTGACCGGCGATTCCGTCGAGCATCGCCTGCGTGTTGTCGTCCGCGATCGGGACCAGCAGCTCGCCGCCTCTCGTTCCGTTTCCCGAGAAGATGAAGAGGCCGAATCGAGCGTTCTCCTCGTAGCCTCCCGATCCGTCGGGGGGGTTCACGGTCTGCACCAGGGCGGTCAGCGTAGCCCTCGCAATGTCGTCCTTGTCGTCGCCGCCCGGATCGGCGGCCGTCGGGTTTCTCATCGACCCGGAGCTGTCCAGCACGATCAGGATGTTCGGGGCGACCGCACTGCCCGTGGTGCTGAAGAGGGCCACGTCGCCGCTCTGCGCCGCAGCCTCCTGGCCGGTCAGGAGGATCGAGACGATCAGGCAGGCCAGGAAACCCGCGATCGTGAGGGGCTTCTCGATTCGCATGGTCAACCTCCGGAGTTGGCCGACAGCCGCCCGAGCTTGGCCTCGAGCTCGACCGTGGTGGCATTCGGTGACGTGGCAGTGACGTTCGTGAGAAAGATCTCGTTGACGTAGCCCGAGCCGACGTTGATCGAGAAGCCCTCCGGCGGCGGTCCCAGTCCGAGCCGCGGGATCGGCTGCGGCGTCGCATCCGTGCGGGTCCGGCTCTGCACGATCCGGCCGCCGCCGAGATCGAGGTCGAAGGGGACCTGGTCGGGCGGCTCTGCGGCGAGGCGCCGGAGCGCGACCTGGATTCCCGCGTCGGCGCCGTGGAAGGTTCGCTTGTTCACGCGGCTGGTCGCCGACGCCGTCGCCTCCTGCCCCGAGTGCCCGATGGCGGCGATGGCGACTGCGCCGATCAACAGCAGCACGAATACGGTCACGAGCAGCGCGATGCCCGTTTCTTCACGGTGGCCGACTGCGGTTCGAGCGGTCATGGGTCTCCTCACAACAGGTTCCGCGCCGCCACGCTCGCCGTGAAACGCCGACGCCGAAAGCCATCGGCGGCGCCGGCGGCGTGGTTGCCAGCGACCGGCATCCCCGAGCCGCGAAATTCGGGATCTTCGCCCCGCGTCCGCGTGATCACCGAGAGCCGGAGCCCTCGGATCAGCGACGGGTCCGACGCCGTCATGTCGTGGATCGGGAACTCCGTGTTGCTGATGACCCCGTCGTCGTCGACGTCGATCGCGTACTCGACCTGCAGGTTCTCCACCTGCGTTGAGAGCAGGATCGCGTTGCGCAAGAGGCCGGAGCCCGTCAGCTCGTAGATCACCGCTGGCGCGGCCCGACCCGACGACGTGGCGACCGAGAAGCCGGCCGGCGTGGCGGGGACGAAGGTGACGACGTTCCCCGTCACGTCCGTGATGCGCGCGCAGTGGGTATCCCCTCCATCCGAAAAGATGATTCCCGCGTTGTCTGCGAAGTCGTCGTCTCCATCGCCGTCGACGTCCATCGTCGAGGGAACGAGTTCGACGGTGGTTGCAGCGGCGACCACCGGCGCAAACAGGTTGGCCCCGTCGAAGGGGACGAGCGCCGCGAGGAGGTTCGCTTCGTTGATCACGCTCGGGTCGCTCACGCAAAGGACGTCCGGGCCACTGCTCCCGCCGTCCCTGCCCGCGATGCCGGTGATGGGCGGCATCAGCAGGCCGGCCGTGCGAACGTCCGCCAGCACCATCTCCGCCACCAGCCGCGCGTCCTGCTGGACCTCGAGCACGCGTTCCTGCCCCAAGTAGGTCTTGTGCTGCGTGGTGAAGACCATCAGGGCCGACGTGGTGACGACCGCCATGATGGCCACTGCGACGAGGAGCTCGATCATCGTGAAGCCCTGGCTGAGGGATTGGTGTCGCATCAGATTGTCGCCTTCAGCGTTCGGAGGCCGACCGTTCGCGTGATTCCCAGGCGGTCTGCGTAGTCGACCTCGATCGTGATCGTCATCATTCCGTCTTCCGGGGTGTCGTCCTGGATCCGCCAGCGCCGGATGAACTGGGTGGTGTCGTCGTCTCCGGTATCGGGATCGATCGGATTCAAGGCGTCGTCGGCGAAGTTGTCGTCGGGGACCATGGCCAGGACGTCCGCGGGCGGCATCAATCGCATGATTTCGACCTGCTCCTCCGCCAGATACATGGCGTGGGTCGCCGCACGCGAGTTCGTCGAAAACTTGAGCGCGGTGAGCAGCGAAGCCGCCACGGCGAGAACGCCGACCGACAGGATTCCCAGTGCGATCACCGTCTCCAGCAGTGTGAAGGCCGCCGCGCGCCGGGCGGCCGGGGACAGCGCCCGGACTCGCGCACCGGCCGAGTGCTCTTCTCTGTAGAACGACGTCAGTTCGTCCATTGCCCCCCCCCGTTGTCCCACGCGTGGGTGCGGATCCCGCCGAGGGCCGTGAGCACGACGGCGTAATCCCGGCGGCCGCTGCTGAGGTAGATGGCCCCGGCCCCGCTTCCGGTGCCCCCCAACGTGCAGTCGGCTTTGAACGAGATCGGCACTCCGTCCGGGCGGAACAGGACCCAGGTCGCTGGATTGCCGCTGGGGTCGGTGAAGCTCGAGCCCGTTGCAATCGAGCCGGCCCCGAAGTCGGTCGGGACCCTGGCCGAGGCCTTCGCAACGCCCCAGGCGACGCCGGGCTCGGCTCGGCCGATGCCGACCGTCTCGCCGGCGTCGATCGTGCAATTCTGATTGGGCCCTCCGGGGCGATCGTCGTTGACGATGGCCAGCGGAACGGCGATTCCGTCACCGTCGAGGAGGAGATTGCCCTGGGCGTCCAGCTGGAAGAAGACGATGTGGTGGTTGCCGGTCCGAATCGCCTCGCTCCGGCCCGCGGAAAGGGCGTTCGCCATCGCTCGACTCGCCGACTTCGCCCGCTGGTTGGTGCTCCAGTCGTCCATGGCCGGACCCGCCATCGCGACGAGGACGGCCGCAATGGCGACCACCACCATCATCTCGATCAGCGTGAATCCATTGCGGCTTCGCCGAAGCACTTCGTCGACCTCCTCGCGCAACGCGTGGCGCCCGGAGCTATCGCAAGAGCCATGCCATTTCCGATTTTTCGGCTAACTCACCGCCGCTCTTGAGGATCTCCAGGAGACGGGCACGCGCGGCGGTCCGCCTTCTACGCAGCCGGTTGCGCGCGGTATGCAACGGTTTGCGCAGTCGCCTCCGCACCTTTCTGCTGCCGAACTCGTGATTCCGCCAGATCCCGCCGCGGGCCGCAGCGCCGGTCGTTGCCGGAAGCGTCGTTGGAGCAGCGATCAAGATCGCCCCGCGATCGGTCGATGGCGAGGAAGGCGGGGAGAAGCCAGCCACGGAGGCATCGATGAGTGGCCCTCTCGACCCACGGAATCGCAGCGTCTGGCTGACCGCGCTCGCGCTGCTCGCCGTCGCGTCGCTCGCTGTCACGCTGGTGTACGCACACCGCGCGAGTGGTGGAGCTGACGCGAGCAACGCCCCTTTCGTTCCCGCAGCAGAGCTCTCGTGCGAAGCCGGACGCCCCAACGCCACGGTAGACATGAACCGCGCGCTCGAGTTCGCCCGGCGGCGGGCCGCAGCGAGACCGCCCGGGGACGGCGCGATCGTGGTGCTCAACACCCGCGGCTACAACTACGGAGTGGCCCCAACACCCGATCCCGGGAGCGCGCCCGTCGACGCCACAGTGGGGCGCTAGCTCGCTCGGTGACTCACGGGCCGGCCGCGCAAACGGCGTCCGCCTGCATGGGTTCCGCCTCGCTCAGGGCCCGCCTCGGGTCGTAGGCCGCGCGGAATCTTCGCGCACGGCGGGAAGCCGGAGAGCGAAGGCGGCACCTTGCACGCCGGGCGCGTGCGCCAGCTCGAGGCTCCCTGCGAACTCTTCCGCGAGCCGCTGCGCGTTCGAGAGGCCGAGGCCCGTGCCCTCCCCCGGCGGCTTCGTGCTGAAGAAGGGGTCGAAGATGCGCTCGCGATCCCCCTCCGGGATCCCAGGCCCGTTGTCGGCCACGAGGCACTCTACCGCGTCGAACCGGCCGCGCCCCGCCGCGGCGTTGCGATCCTCGCCCTCACGGACGCAGTGGGCCACCGGCGCGATCCTCACCCGGATCGTCGGATCCGGAATCTGGCAGAGAGCATCCGCAGCGTTGAGGAGGAGGTTGAGGAGAATCTGCGCCACCCCGTTCGGATCCGCCCACGCCGCCGGTGGCTCGCCCTGGCTCACGACGTCGATCGCAATCTTCGCGTAGCGCCGCTGCGCCTGCAGCAGAGACGCCGTCTGCCGGCAGAGCGCACTCAAATCCACCGGTCCGCAAGCGCCGCGTGCCGGCCGCGAGAAGTCGAGAAGCTGGCGCAGGATGGCGCGCACCCGCTCTCCCTCGCGCAGGGCGCGGTCGAGATGGCCGCGGCTCTCCTCGCCCAGACCGGCGTCGCGCTTGGCGAGGTCCACGAACGCGAGCATCGCTCCCATGGGGTTGCCGACCTCGTGAGCCACGCCGGCCGCCAGGCGCCCCACGGCCGCGAGCCGGGCCGCGCGATCCAATCCGGCGCGCGCTTCTCGCAAGCTCCGGTTGCGCTCGCGCAGGTCGGACACGGCCTTCACGAGATCCCGGGTCCTCCCTTCCAGCGCGTCGGTCATCTCGTTGAACGCCGTCGCGACTTCCACGGTCTCCCGGACCCCGCCGACCGGCGCGCGGGTGTCCTGGGCGCCGTCGGCGATCGCGCGGGCTGCGGCAGCGACGCGCTGCAGCGGCATCACGAGCCGGCGCCGCAGCAGGTACGCGCCGAACGCCGTGAACACCGCCACCTCGGCCACCACGAGTGCAACGATCAGCCCCGGTGCTACGGCTGGAGGCAGCCACGCGACGGCGACGCGTCCGGCTCCGACCGGCGCGGCGAAGCGGGTGGCGCTCCAGGGCGGCCCCGTACGCAGCAGCGGCACCCCCTGCTCGCGCGCTGTTTTCGCGAGCCCCAGCGAGTCGGCGTCCACCGGCGTCGCGTGCAGTCCCCGCGGTCGCAGGCGCCCGTCGGCCGCGACGATCCACCAGCGCGTGCCCGGCGGGCTCGGCGGCACGGTGGCGAGCGGCGAGTGCGCAGACTCGGTCAGCGCGTGAATCGTGAGCCCGCGAAGCTGGTGCACGTGGGCTGCGTGGGTGCGTACCCAGGCCCCGCCGAGCACCGCGGTCGCCGTCACCATGACGACCAGGAGGCTCAACAGGACCTCGGTCTGCAGGCCGCGCGGCCGCGCCACGGAGTCCCTAGGAATCGCCGGTGTTGGAATCGTCGAGGCCCAGCTTCTCCAGCCGGTAGCGAAACGAGCGGAAGGAGATTCCCAGGAGCTGGGCGGCGCGCTTCTTCACCCCTCCGGCCGGCCCGAGCGCCTCGAGCAGCAGGCCCCGCTCGTACTCGGCCATGAGCTCCTCGAGGTTCACGCCCCCGGCCGAGATGCGCGGTGCCGGCGACGCCTCCACCGGATTCAGCACCGCCGGGGGGAGCGACTCCAGCTCGATCGTCGGCCCGCGCGACAGCGCGACGGCCCGTTCGATCACGTTCTCGAGCTCCCGGACGTTGCCGGGGAAGCGGTGCTCGGCGAGCCTCGCCAGCGCCTCCTCGCTCACGCCCTCGACGGGCTTGTCGAGATCCCGGGAGTACTTGTCGATGAAGTGCGCGACCAGCAGCGGAATGTCGTCGCGACGCTCGCGCAATGGCGGCATCGGGATCTCGATGACGTTCAGGCGGTAGTAGAGATCCTCGCGAAAGCGGCCCGCCGCGATCTCCTCATCGAGCCGCCGATTCGTGGCTGTGATGATTCGAACGTCCACGCGGCGGTCGCTGTTGCCCCCCACCCGACGAATCGATTTGTCCTGGATCACGCGCAGCAGCTTCACCTGCAGCGACGGCGGCAGGTCCCCGACCTCGTCCAGGAAGAGCGTGCCCCCGTCGGCGCTCTCGAAGAGGCCCGCCTTGTTCTGCACGGCCCCGGTGAACGATCCCTTGACGTGTCCGAAGAGCTCGGACTCGAGCAGGTTCTCCGGAATCGCGGCGCAGTTCACGGGGACGAAGGGGAGGTTCCGGCGATCCCCGCTGTTGTGAATGGCCCGGGCGACCACCTCCTTGCCGGTGCCGCTCTCTCCGCTCAGAAGGACATTCGCCTTCGTGTCCGCCACCTGGGTGAGGATCTCGAAGATCCGCTGCATCGCCGGGCTGCTTCCGATGATCGATCGATCGCGGTCGCGGCTGCGGAGTTCGGTGCGGAGTCGCCGATTCTCGCTGGACAGGAGCTTCTTCTCGAGCGCCTTCTCCACGACGATCCGCACTTCTTCCACCTTGAACGGCTTCGTGATGTAGTCGTAGGCACCTTCCTTGATGGCCGCGATCGCGGTCTCGGTGCTGGCGAAGGCGGTCATCATGATCACCACCGTCTCCGGGGACGTCTCGACGATGGCGTGCAGGAGATCGATGCCGCTGCCGCCCGGCATCCGGATGTCGGTGACGACGACGTCGAAATCGTTGCCTTCGACGTGGAGCAGCGCGCTCTGGAGGTCTTCCGCGGTGGCGACCTCGTAGCCCTCGCTGCGGAAGAAGATCTCGAGGAACTCCTGCATGCTGCGCTCGTCGTCGACGACGAGGATCCGGGCCTTCGCAGTCATGCCGGCGCCTCCCAGCGGGGTAGCCACATCCGGACCGTCGTTCCCGACCCGACCGAGCTCTCCAAGCGAACGCTGCCCCCGTGGTCCTCCACGATGCGGTGAACCATCGCGAGGCCGAGGCCGGAGCCGTTTCGCTTCGTCGTGAAGAACGGGTCGAAAATCCGGTCCAGCGTTTCCGGCGCGATCCCCACTCCTTCATCGGCCACGACGATCTCCGCCCCGTGGGGTTTCTCCGATCCCCTGTTTCGGCGCCTGGCGGACGCCTCTTGAGGCGCCGCCTCCTCGGTCGGAGCCGCCAAGATGCGCAGCGTTCCGCCCTCCGCCATGGCCTCCGCCGCGTTGAGGACCAGGTTCCAGAGCACCTGTCGCAGCTGCCGCGCGTCGGCGCAGACGCGGAGCGCGGGGTCGATCGCCAGATCGAGCTTCAGCGCGTCGGGACGGGCGGCGTCGAAGAGATCCACGACCTCCCTCACGGCCTCCTCGACGAGAACCGGCTCCGGGTTGCTGGGCTCGGGCCGCGCGTATTGCAGGAAGTCGTTGATCAGGCGGTTCAGGCGATCCGCCTCGCGGACGGCGATCTGCATGAGGCGCCGCGACTCGCCTCCGCCGGCGACTGCCGGGTCGTCGCGGCTCAACATCTGCATCGCGCCCGAGATCGCGGCCAGTGGATTGCGGATCTCGTGGGCGATGCTGGCCGAGAGCTGCCCCACGGCCGCCAGACGTTCGGAGCGCCGGAGATCCCGCTCCATGTCGACCACGTCCGTCACGTCCTGGAAGATCACGACGTGGCCGCTCGGCGTTCCGGTGTCGTCCTTCAGCACGTAGGCCGCCACGCCCAGGTGGAGTTCGTCCCCGTTCTGGTTCCGATAGCGAAAGCGCGCCCGGCCCTGGGACGGCCTCCCCTCTTTCGCCGCGCCGATCGCGGCTTCGCGAACACCGGGAAGGATCTCCTCGACGTCGCGCCCCTGCGCTTCCGAGGCCGGAAGCCCGGTGATCCACTCGGCCTCCGGGTTGAAGGAGGTCACGACCCCGTCCGGGGCAATCGTGAGCAGCCCGCTCGCCAGGCTCTCGACCGTGTGCTGGTGCAGATCGCTGAGACGGTGCAGGTCGCTGGTCCGTTGGCTCAGGACCTCGCGGGTCCGCCCCAGCTCCGCAGCCAGGAAGCTCGAGAGCGCCGCCACCAGCAGGACCGCACCGGCTTGCACCGTCCAGACCGTGGCCAGGACCGGCCACGCCTGCGGCTCCGGAACCGTCGTCCCCACCACCCAGCCTCGCTGCCCCGCGATCAGAACGCCGCCGTAGGCCAGAGCGCTGAGCCCGGCCGCGATCAGCGCGCCCGCCCGCTCGAAGAGCGTCGCCCCGTAGACGGCGACGAGGACGTAGAGGAACGTGAAGACCGAATCGCGGCCTCCGGAGAAGTGGACCAGGGCGCTGACGATCGCGATGTCCGTGGCGATGTTGATGGCGGCGAAGCGCCTCTGGCGCCGGACTCGGGGGAGGATGAGGCCGTAGCCCACGGTGGTGAGGAACGCGAACGCGACGGTCCCGTAGAAGCCGCCCCACTCCGTGATCGTGACGTTGCCGCCCGCAGCGTCGAGTGCCAGCGCGATCCCGAGGCTCACGAGCGACAGCGCCAGCCGCGCCGCCATCAGGACGACCAGGCGCCGCTCGAGCCCGGTCGGGGCGGACATCACCGATCCCGCTCTCGCTAGCCGATCGTGTCCGCGATCTTGAAGATCGGAAGGTACATGGCGACCAGCATGCCGCCGACGGTGCCGCCGAGGCCGACCATCATCGCCGGCTCCAGCATCGCGGTGAGCGCGTCCACGGCGGCGTCCACCTCGTCGTCGTAGAAATCGGCGATCTTCGAGAGCATCGATTCCATCGCACCGGTTTCCTCGCCGACGGCGATCATCTGCACGACCATCCCCGGGAACACCTTCGACTGCGCCAGCGGCTCTGCGATGGTCTTTCCCTCGGAGATGGCCGCCTTGACGCCGTAGAGGGCCTCCTCCACCACCATGTTGCCGGCGGTCCGGGCCACGATGTCGAGGCCGTCGAGGATCGGGACGCCGCTGGCAATCATCGTGCCGAGCGTCCGCGTGAAGCGCGCGACGGCCACCTTGCGCAGCAGCGGCCCGAAGACCGGCAGCTTCAGCGCCAGGGCGTCGGTCTTGCGGCGGAAGTCCGGAGATCGCTTGCGCGCCTGAAAAAAGGCGATCACCACGGCCGCGACACAGCCGAGGAACACGACGATCCAGTCCTGCATGAAGTGGCTCAGGTTCACCACGAGCTGCGTCGGCCCCGGCAGCTGTCCGCCGAAGTCCTCGAACATCTTCTCGAAAGTCGGGATGATCTTGACCAGCATCATGATGATCACGCCGATCGCCACCACCAGCACGGTGACCGGGTAGACCATCGCGCCTTTCACCTTTCGGGCGAGCGCATCGGCCTTCTCGAGGTATACCGCCAGCCGATTCAGGATCGTGTCCAGGATTCCGCCGATCTCGCCGGCCTGCACCAGATTGACGTAGAGCGAATCGAAGGGATTCGGGTGCTTGCGCAGGGCATCGGCGAACGTCGAGCCCTGCTCGACGTCGCTCTTGATCTGCAGGATGACCTCCTTGAAGGTCTTGTTCTCCTGCTGACTCCCGAGAATGTCCAGGCACTGCACCAGTGGCAGACCGGCGTCGATCATGGTCGCGAACTGGCGCGTGAAGATCACCAGATCCTTGATCTTGATCTTCTGCTTGAGGAAGCTGAAGACTTCGTTGATGTCCTTCGCCTTCTGCTTCACCACCATCGGGAGAAGCGCCTGGGCGCGAAGCTGGGTCATCACCGCCGCTTCGTTCCCGGCCTCCATCTCGCCCTTCTTGAGGCTTCCCTGCCGGGTTCGAGCCTTCCACGTGTAGATCGGCATGCTGTCTCAATCCCTCCGCCGGTCGTCGCCGGCGCTCACCGGTTTCCGCCGGACGATCGGCTCAGGCCCGCTCCGCAGCCCGCTTCAGCGGCGGACCCGCTCCGGCCTTTCCGATCATGTTGCGCAGCTCCTCGATGTCCGGGCTGCGGGCCATCGCGTCGTCCATCCCGATGATTCGCCGCTGGTAGAGGTTCACCAGCGCCTGATTCATGGTCTGCATGCCGAACTTGTCCTGCCCGACCTGCATGGCCGAGTACAGCTGGTGGATCTTGTCCTCGCGAATCAGGTTTCGGATGGCCGAGTTCGGAATCATGACCTCGAGCGCCATCACCCGACCGGGCCCGTTGGCGCGCGGGAGCAGCGACTGGCACAGCACCCCCTCGAGCACGAACGAGAGCTGGGCCCGGATCTGCGCCTGCTGGTACGGCGGAAACACGTCGACGATCCGGTTGATCGTCTGCACCGCCGAGTTCGTATGAAGCGTGGCGAAGCACAGGTGTCCGGTTTCGGCCACCGTGAGCGCCGCCTCGATCGTCTCGAGGTCCCGCATCTCGCCCACCAGCACCACGTCGGGGTCCTGGCGCAGGATGTACTTGAGCGCGTTCTTGAAGCTGACGGTGTCCGCCCCGATCTCCCGCTGGTTGACGACGCAGCTCTTGTGCTGATGGAGGTACTCGATCGGGTCCTCGATCGTGACGATGTGCTCGTTTCGCATCGAATTGATGCGGTCGACGATCGTGGCAAGGGTCGTCGACTTCCCCGACCCGGTCGGGCCCGTCACCAGGACCAGTCCCCGCGGCTTGTCGGCGAGGTCCGCGACGACCTTCGGCAGGCTGAGCTCTTCGAAGGTCTTGATCTGGAACGGAATGGCCCGGAAGGCTCCGGCGACGTTCCCGCGCTGGAGGAACACGTTGCCGCGAAATCGCGACAGCTTCTGTACGCTGAACGAGAGGTCGAGCTCGCTGACCTCCTCGAAGCGGTGTTTCTGGGCGTCCGTGAGGACGGAGTAGCAGAGCTGCTTCGTCTCCGGCGGGGTCAGCGGGGGCATCCGGAGCGGATGCAGCTTGCCGTCGATCCGCAGCTGCGGCGCCGTGCCCGTCGTGACGTGCAGGTCGCTCGCCCCCTTCTCGATCATCGCCTTCAGCAGCTGGTGCATGTTGGCCATCGAGTCGCGGTCTCCTAGTGGTCTGCGGACGAGACGCGCAGCACTTCGCCGAGCGTGGTGACGCCCTCCGCGAGCTTGCTGAGGGCGCTCTGCCGAAGGGTCTTCATCCCGAGGCGAATCGCCTCGCGCTTGAGCTCGAGCGCGGACGCCCCGTTGAGCACGAACTCCTTGAGCTCCTCCCGGATGTCCATCACCTCGTAGAGGGCGATCCGGCCCTTGTAGCCGGTGTCCGAGCAAAGGCGGCAGCCCTTGCCCACCATCGGCGTGGCCGTCCCGGCCAGTTCCTCCGACATGCCCGACTCGAGGAGGGCCTCGGACGTGACGTCGGCGTCGGCCTCCTGGCACTCCTGGCACACGCGGCGCGCGAGGCGCTGGGCGACGATGCAGTTCACCGACGAGGCCACCAGGAAGGGCTCGATGCCCATGTTGAGCAGCCGGTTGACCGTGGACGGTGCGTCGTTGGTGTGGAGCGTCGACAGCACCATGTGGCCGGTGAGCGCCGACTTGACGGCGATCTCGGCGGTCTCGAAGTCGCGGATCTCACCGACCATGATGATGTCGGGGTCCTGGCGCAGGAAGGAGCGCAGGGCCGCGGCGAAGTTGAGCCCGATCTCTTCGTGCATCTGCACCTGGTTGATGCCGGACAGGTTGAATTCGACCGGGTCCTCCGCGGTGGACAGGTTGTCGCTGATCTGGTTCAGCTCCGACAGCGCCGAGTACAGAGTCGTGGTCTTTCCCGATCCGGTCGGCCCCGTGACCAGCACCATCCCGTAGGGCTGGTGGATGGCGTTCTTGAAGACGTCGAGCTGCGGCTGCTCGAAGCCCAGCTTGGTCATGTCGAGCTGCAGGTTGGACTTGTCGAGGAGGCGGAGGACCGTCTTCTCGCCGAAGAGCGTTGGCAGGACGGAGACGCGGAAGTCCATCTCCTTGCCCCGCCCCAGCTTCAGCTTGATCCGCCCGTCCTGGGGGAGGCGCCGCTCGGCGATGTCCAGCTCCGACATGATCTTGAGACGCGAGATGATCGCGTTCTTGAGCTTCATCGGAGGCTTCATGGCCTCGTAGAGGACGCCGTCGATGCGGTAACGGACGCGGAACGATTTCTCGTAGGGCTCGATGTGGATGTCCGACGCCTCCTTCTTGATCGCGTCGGTGAGAATCAGGTTCACGAGCTTGACGACCGGTGCGTCCTCCGAGGCCCGGGCGAGATCGGCGATGTCGACGTCGTCGGACTCCTGGACGAGGTCGATGTCCGAGTCGTCAAAGTTGCCCATGACGTCTTCGAGGGACGTGGACTGGTCGTAGTACTTGTCGATGGCCCGGTGAATGGCCTCTTCCGAGGCGACCACGGCCTGGATGCTGTAGCCGGTGAGGAACTTGATGTCGTCGAGGGCGTAGATGTTCGACGGGTCCGCGGTCGCCAGGATCAGCGTGGATCCCGCGCGGTTGACCGGGATCACCGTGTGCTTGGTGGCGACCTCTTCCGGAATCAGCTGGATGACCGCCCGCTCGATCTCGAACTCGTCGATGTTGATCGACGGAACCCCGTACTGCTTGGCGACGAAGTCGCTGAGGTCGGCCTCGTCCAGGAAGCCGAGCTCCGTGATCTGGGCGCCGAGGCGCCGTCCCTTCGTTCGGCTCGCATCGCGGGCTTCCTGGAGCTGCGACGCCGTCAGCAGGTTCTGCTTGACGAGGAGTTCCCCGATCCGCTCGTTCACGCTTCCGCTTCCCTCCCCGCGCGCGGTCCCGCCACGACCCGGTGTCCCCGGAAGGCTCGGTCGGACGATTGCTTGCGCGTGCCGTTGCACGTGGGAAACCGTCGCGAACCCGGTGGGTTATCGGCCTGAGGCGGTGGGAGCTTTACCGCGACGAGACGCCGTCGGCTCCGCCGGCGGCCTCGTCCACCTCGACCAGGGAGGTCTGCCGGATCCGCAGGACGATCAGCCCGAGGGCGGTGAGGGTGACCCAGAAAACCGCGTGGCAGAGGGTCCCCAGTGCCACCGCGGTTTCCGGTGCGACTCCGAAGCGCTCCAGGGCCAACCTGCACGCGAGGTGGTAGGCCCCGAAGAAGCCCGGCGCCGAGGGCAGGGCCACGGCCACGCCGATCGCGGCCAGGGTGATCCATCCGGCCTGAAGGGCCTGGAGGGGCGAGGCGAACTCGATCCCCAGCGCGAGGAATCCGGCGAGCAGCGGAACCGTAGAGGCCACCAGCCAGATCGTGAGCGAGTGGAGCCCGATCCAGAAGAGGTGCCGCCCCCCCCGCAGGGCCCCGAGGCCCTGGCTGAAGCCGCGCAGGAGGCGCTCCGCAGAGGCGGAGACCCGGCCGGGAAAGGGGCGCAGCACCCAGAGCGTCACGCCGATCACGCGCTCCGGCGCGGCCCGCAGGCTGGCCAGCACGATGACGGGCACGGCTGCGGCCGGCAGCAGCAACAGCGTGCCTCGAGCGATCCCGCCCTCGCTGCCGGCCCCCCACAGGGCGAGCACGCCGACGGCCAGGCCCACGACGGTCACGATGTCGAGCACGCGCTCCAGCACGATCGTTCCGAACACGGGTGCCACGCCCGCTCCGGTCTCCCGGGAGAGGTACCAGGAGCGGGCGACCTCGCCCATCCGCAACGGAAAGATGTTGTTCGCCATGAATCCCACGGCGACCGCGCGGAACAACGGGCCGGTCGGGATCTTCAGGATGGGATCCGTGAGATGGCGCCAGCGCAGCGCCCGGAGATACACCGCCAGCAGGTACGCGGGGACGGAGAGTCCGAGCAACACACCCCAGCGAGCGTGGGCGATGTCGCGGGCGACCTCCTCAAAGGGGACGTCGCGCATCACGAGCCAGAGGAAGACGGCGGTGACCGCCAGCCCGAGCCAGACCCGCGGATCGCGCGAGCGGCTGCGGCGCGCGCGCTGCGGAGCCGGGCTCTCGGACGCGGCCCGATTGGAGCCCGGCGTCTGGGGCCCCGTCAGGGGACCTCCAGTCGACGCCGGCCCTCCGCCACGTCGGCGCCGATCTGCTCCCGGAGAGCATCGACGTCGGCAAATCGGCGCTCGGGTCGCAGGTGGTAGCGAAACGAGATCTCGACGCGACGCCCGTAGAGGTCGCGGTCGAAGTCGATGAGGTGGGCCTCCGCCACGACCCGGCTCGAGTCGTGGAAAGTGGGGCGCGTTCCCACGTTGACGACCGCCGGCCACTCGCCGTCGCGCGGGGGATCGCCGCGGTCGAGAAAGCGCACCGCCCCGGCGTAGACTCCCGCTCCGGGCAGGATTTCGTTCTCGGGGTCGAGGTTCGCGGTGGGAAAGCCCAGCGTGCGCCCCCGACGGTCTCCTCCCACCACGAGCCCCCGTACCGTGTAGGGGCGACCGAGCATCGCGGCCGCCTCCTCCAGGCGCGCCGCGGCGAGCAGCTCGCGGATCCGCGTCGAGTTGACGTCACCCTCGTCGACCGTCACTTCCGGGACGATGGTGACCGAGAAGCCGAGCCTCGGCCCCATCTCGGTCAGCATCCGCATCGAGCCCTCCCGATCGTGTCCAAAGTGGAAGTCGTAGCCGACGTAGACTTCGACAGGGCGAATGCGGGCGAGAAGATAGTCCCGGATGAAGGTGTCCGCAGAGGTCTTCGCAAACTCGAGGGTGAACGGCTCGACGATGACGGCATCCACGCCGGCGCTCTCGAGGAGCTCGAGCTTCTGCTCGAGCGTCGTGAGCAGGAGCGGAGCCCGCTCCGGCTGCAACACCTTACGCGGATGCGGATCGAAGGTGTAGACCACCGCCTGTCCGCGCAGGTCCTTGGACCGGCCGACCACGGTGTCCAGGATCGCCCGATGTCCCAGATGAATCCCGTCGAAGTTGCCGATCGTCAGGATGGGACGCCTGAGCGGAGCGTCGATCGCCGCGCTCCCCGCGATGTACCGCACTGTCAGACCCCGGATCCTGCGACTTCTCTCGCGCCGCGTCCTCGCGAGCTAAGCGAAGCTCTTTGCCGCGACCCATTTCACCGCGCTGACCGCCCTTTCGCCCATCGAGACGTTCACCGGCCGCGGAGCGACGGCCCCTCGTCCGGGTTCGCCGCCTACGGCCCCCCGGCGGGCGCCCGACCGCGCCAGGACTTCGTCCCCTGGAACCACTGAAAGAATTCGGTGTCCGGCGACAACACCAGCGTGGTACCCGCACCGATCGTCTTGCGGTAGGCCTGCAGGCTTCGCTGGAAATCGTAGAACTCGGGGGCCGTGGAATAGGCCTCCGCGTAGATGCGGGCGGCCTCCGCATCACCGGTGCCGCGGGCGATCTCGGCGTCGCGCTGCGCGTTCGCCACGATGACGCGGGCCTCGCGGTCCGCCTCGGCCCGCATCCTTCTGGCCTGCTCCAGGCCCTCGGCGCGGTTCTTCTTGGCGAGGCGCTCCCGCTCGGTCTTCATGCGGGCGTAGACGCTCTCCTCGGTGCCCTCCGGGAGCTCGGTGCGGTTGATCCGAACGTCGGCGACGGAGACGCCCCCGTCGGCCAGCGCCTCTCGGCTCTGCTTGGTGATGGCGTCCATGATCGCGACCCTCACATCCTTCAGCACCTCGGTCAGCGTGTGACGCCCGATCACCTCGCGCACGTCGTCGCGCACGGTCCGGTCGATCCGCTCCTCGGCATCGCGCATTCCACCGGGAAACGAGCGGCGAAACCGGACCGCATCGTCGATGCGCCAGATGACGTAGTTGTCCACCGTGAGCTGCTCGCCGTCCTTCGTCTGGATGGGCAGGGCCTCGGTGCTGAGATAGAGCCAGCGGCGATCGTAGCTCTGGGCGGTCTCGAGGAGCGGGACCCTCAGCGACAGGCCCGGCTGCGTCACTCGCCGCACCTCGCCCAGCAGGAGGATGAGCTTCTGCTCGTCCTCGCGCGTGACGACGACGGGCCCCAGGCCCAGGTTGCCCGCGGCCACGAGGCCCGCGAAGAGCGCGACCAGCAGGATCGCCAGCGTGAGCAGCCGCCTCACGGCGTTCGCCTCTGATTGCGCCCGAGTGGCAGATAGGGCAGCACCTGGGCCGTTCCCGGCTCGATGATCACCGTCTCCACCTCGGGGAGGATCGACTCCATCGTCTCCAGGTACAGGCGCTTCTCGGTCACCTCCGGCGCCTTGACGTACTCGGCCGCGATGGCCCGGAAGCGCTCGGCCTCGCCGGTGGACTCGGCGATCTTCGCGTCGCGGTAGCCGTAGGCGGCCTGGAGCCGCTCGGCGGCCTCGCCCCGCGCATCGGGAATGAGCTCGTTGCGGTAACCCTCTGCCTCGTTCACCACCCGACTGGCGTCCTGGGTCGCCGCCACGACGTCCTCGAAGGAGCCCCGCACGGGGGCCGGCGGCTGCACGTCCTGGAGCTGCACCTTGTCGACGTCGATGCCGGCGTCGTAGGAGTCGAGGATTTGCTGGAGGAGCGACGCCGCCTCGGCCGAGACGGCCGCCCGGCGCTCGCGCAGCACCCCGTCGACCGTCTCGCGGCCCACCACCTCGCGCATGGCCGCCTGGGCGGCGTCGCGAACCACCTCCTGCGGGTGGGCCACCCGGAACCGGGCGGCGAAGGGGTCCTTGATCCGGTACTGCACCGCGAAGCCCACGCGGACGATGTTGTTGTCGCTCGTCTGCATCGTGGCCTCGAGCAGCTTGTCGCGCGGCGTCTCCGCGTCCTCGCGGCCGCGGAAGCCGAAGTCCTCGTTGCGCAGCTCACTCGCGTTCAGGACCACGCGCACCACCAGCGGCGGCGGCAGCGTCCAGTGCCAACCCGCCTGCTCGATCGTCCCCACGTGGCGCCCGAAGCGCAGCAGCACGGAGGCCTGGCCGGGCTGCAGCGTGTAGAAGCCCAGGCCCGCCCAGCCACCCAGCAACGCGACGACCACGAGCAGGAAGACGGCGTTGCCCAGGGTCCGCGAGACGGAGCGGCGGACCTTCTCGTCGGCCGAGAGGTTCTCCTCGTCGGAGGCCATCGTCACTCAGCCTCGCTCGCCGCTGCGCTGGAGCTTCGCATCCGCCATCTCGTAGAAGGGCCGCAGGATGTCGATCGGGATGGGGAAGATGATCGACGAGCTGTGCTCGGTGGCGACCTCCGCCAGCGTCTGCAGGTAGCGCAGTTGCAGCGCCGCCGGTTCCCCGGACAGCACCCGCGCGGCATCCAGGAGCCGCTGTGCCGCCTGGAACTCGCCCTCGGCGTGGATCACCTTGGACCGCTTCTCGCGCTCGGCCTCCGCCTGCTTGGCCATCGCGCGCTGCATCTCCTGGGGGAGGTCGATCTGCTTCACCTCGACGGCGCGGACCTTCACGCCCCAGGGCTCGGTCTGGTCGTCGATGATCTGCTGGAGCTTCTGGTTGACCGACTCGCGCTCAGCGAGCAGGTCGTCGAGCTCTCCCTGACCGCAGACGCTGCGCAGGGTCGTCTGCGCGAGCTGGGAGGTTCCATACAGGTAGTTCTCGACCTGGATCACGGCCTTCTCGGGGTGCAGCACGCGGAAGTAGAGGACGGCGTTCACCTTCACGGAGACGTTGTCGCGGGTGATCACCTCCTGCGGCGGCACGTCCATCACGATCTCGCGCAGGCCGATGCGGACCATGCGGTCGACGCCCGGAATGATCCACTTGAGGCCCGCGGTCTTGACTCCCGTGAAGCGCCCGAGCCGGAACACCACGCCCCGCTCGTACTCCGTGATGATCCGGATTCCGAGGAAGATGATGGCGGCGATCGCCCCGATTCCGATCAGAACTCCCAGGCCCATGGACCCCTCCTTCGATACCGCTCGCTGGCGGTCATTGGTGCGGCAACCGGCGACGCACGCGCAGGCGCATGCCCTCGACAGCCGCGATCTCCACGGACTCGCCCGCCGCGATCTCCTCGTCGGCGCGGGCCGTCCAGTACTCGCCCCGGACGAAGACCCGCCCCTCCGGCGCGAGCGCCGTCTGGGTCTTTCCGACCAGGCCGATGAGCTCGCTCACGCCCGCGGTCTGCTCGCGCGCGAAGGTCCGGCCCACCGCGAACACGACGACGCCCGCGAAGAGCGCGAAGACCACGGTGACGGGCACGAGAACGGACCAGAAGGAAACCGTCAAGTCGCTCACCTCCGGCATGTCGAAGAGCATCGATCCGCCCAGCAGGAAGCACACCACGCCAGCGACGAAGAGCAGACCAAACGACGTCACGAAGATCTCCGCGACGAAGAGCCCCATGCCCAGCAGCATCAGCAGCAGGCCCACCACGGAGAAGGGGAGGATCTGGAAGGCGATGGCCGCGAGGATCAAACAGATGGCTCCCAGGACCCCCGGCACGATCATGCCGGGCTGGTTGAATTCGATGTAGAGACCCAGGAGGCCGGCCATCACGAGCAGCACCGCGATGTCGGGGCTGGCCAGGAAATTGAAGAGCCGCGTCATCGAATCCATCTCGAGGGTCCGGATCTCGGCCCCGGCGGTCTCGAGCTTCCGGACTTCGCCGGAGATTTCCACCTCCCAGCCGTCGATCTGCTCGAGCAGGTCGGCCTGGTCGACGGCCACCACGTCGATCACCCCGAGCTTCAGCGCCTCGTCCTGAGCGATGGCCTCGGCCTCGCGCACCGACTTCCTCGCCCACTCGACGTTGCGCTTGCGGTGCTTGGCGATCGACTCGATGAAGGCCGCCGTGAACTTCTCCGCCTTCTCGAGGGCCACGTCGCTGCGCCGGTCGTCCTCGTCGCGCTCGCCCCCTCCCCCTCCCACGCTGATGGGAGACGCGGCGCCGATGCTGGTCCCGGGCGCCATGGCCGCGATGTGCGCGGCGAGCGTGATGAAGGTCCCGGCGGAAGCGGCCCACGCACCCTGGGGCGAGACGTAGACCACGATGGGCACGTGCGCGTTCAGCATCGCCTGGATGATGTCCTTGGTGGACGAGAGGAGCCCCCCGGGCGTATCCATCTGGATGAGAACGGCCGTCGCGTCCTCCGCCTCGCTCTGGGCGATGGCGTTTTGCAGGTAGTCCGAGGACGCCGGATTGATCGAGCCCGCGATGGTCACGACGTTGATGTGGGCCGCGGTGGCGGGCTGCGCCGCCCACAGTGAGAGCAGCGCGAGCCCGACGAGGCGTGCAAACCGGCTGCGGCGCTCGCTCATCCGTCGCCACCGCGCAGCTTCGCCACGCGATCGAGCAGCAGCGCTGCCACCTCGGTCTTGGGAAGGGAGGGCAGCTCCTCGACCTCGCCACCGGGCCACACGAATACGACGGCGTTCGTGTCCGAGTCGAACCCGGAACCCTCCCGGGCGATGTCGTTGGCCACGAGCAGGTCGCAGCCCTTGCGCGCGAGCTTGCGACGAGCCGTCTCGACGAGGTCCTGGCTCTCCGCCGCGAAGCCCACCACCACGGGTCGGCGCTCGTGGCGGCAGATCTCCGCCAGGATGTCCGGATTCCGCACCAGCTCCAGGGTCAGGGTCTCCTCGGAGGGCAGATCCTCCTTGCGGATCTTCCGGATTTCCGGCCGCGCCGCCCGGAAATCCGCGACCGCCGCCGCCATCACCGCGATCGTGGCCCGCGGCAGCTCGCCGAGCACGGCCTCGCGCATCTCTTGCGCCGTCTCCACGTCGAGGCGCCGGACGCCCGCCGGCGTCGGAAGGGCCGAGGGGCCGGCCACGAGCACGACCTCGGCACCACGTCGGGCCGCCTCGCCCGCGACCGCAAAGCCCATCTTCCCCGAAGAGCGGTTGCCGAGGAAGCGCACCGCATCGACCGGCTCGCGCGTGCCGCCGGCGGTCACCAGCACGACCTCGCCCGCCAGCGGACGCGGTCCTCCGACCAGGGCAGCGGCGGCGGCAATCGCCGCGGGCTCCGCCATCCGCCCCTCCCCTTCCCACCCGCACGCGAGCGCCCCGGTCTCGGGACCGACGACGCGGACGCCCCGCTGACGCAGCGTCGCCAGGTTGCTCTGGGTCGCGGGGTGCCGCCACATGTTCACGTTCATCGCCGGGGCGACGAGCAGGGGGGCCTGCGTCGCGAGGGCGACCGTCGACACCACGTCATCTGCCAGGCCGTGGGCGAGCTTCGCCAGGGTGTTGGCCGTGGCCGGCGCCACGATCAGCAGGTCCGCCCAGTCGGCGAGGGCGACGTGGTCGATGGCTCCCTCTTCGACGCGGTCGAACAGGCCGGTTCGGACCGGCTCGCCGCTCACGGTCTGCAGCACCAGCGGCGCGACGAACTCGCCCGCCGCGGGGGTCATGGCGCAGCGCACGGCGGCGCCGCCCCGACGCAGCGTCCGCACCAGCTCGGGCGTCTTGTAGGCCGCGATGCCGCCCGTCACCCCCAGCACGATGCGACGTTGCTCCATCGGCAAAAGCCTTCGCGAATCCGCCAAGTTGCGGCGATGTTAACCGTTTCGGGGGGGATTCGCCCGCCGGCGGACGCCGCCCCCGTACCTTCGGTCAGATCTTCCCGAGCCGATTGCAGAGCTGCTTCGCCACCTCGGGAGGTACGAACTCCGAAACGTCGCGGCCGAAGCGCACCAGCTCCTTCAGCCGGGAGGAGCTCACGTACAGGTTCTCGGGGCTCGTCATCATGAAGATCGTCTCGACGTCCGGGTTGAGGTGGCGGTTCATCAGCGCCATCTCGAACTCGTACTCGAAATCGGACATGGCGCGAAAGCCGCGGATGATCACGCGGGCGCCGATCTCCCGGGCGAAGTCCACCGTGAGGCCGTTGAAGGCCGTCACCCGCACGTCGGGCATGCCGCCGACGGCCGCCTCCAGCATCTCGATGCGATCCTCGAGCGTGAAGGTCTCGGTCTTGGCCACGTTCGTGGCGACCGCGAGCACCAGCTCGTCGAACACGCGCAGCGATCGCTGCACGATGTCCAGGTGACCGTTGGTCACCGGGTCGAAGCTCGCGGGAAACAGGGCGCGGGTCCTCTGCAATCCGTGTGTGGCCATGGGCCGCCTCAGCGTGGTTCGGGTTTCGATTTCGCCTCTCGCCCGTCCGCCACCGGAGCCAGCCGCGTGACGACCGTATCTCCGTAGCGCCGCTCATCGATCGGCGCGAGGCCCGCCGGGACCGGCACAGGATGACGCCGACCGCTCTCGAGCACCACCGTCGCCCGCCGGGCCAGCACGCCGGCTGCGACCAGGGCCTCGAGCGCCCGAACGGCCTCGCCCGAGGCGTAGGGCGGATCGACCAGGACGAGGTCGAAGCGCGCTGCCCGCCGTCCCAGGGCCCGTACCACGCGCGGCACGTCGCCGGCCTCGACCCGGACGCCCCGGTCGAGGCCCAGGGAGGCCAGGTTCCGCCGCAGCACCCGCAGGCAGCGCGAGCTCCGCTCGGCGAAGACAACCGGTTCCGCCCCGCGGGAAGCGGCCTCGATTCCCAGCGATCCGATCCCCGCGTAGAGGTCGAGAACCGCGGCGCCGCTCACATCCCCGAGCCGATCGAAGATGGCCTCACGTACGCGATCCGATGTCGGGCGGACGCCGCCCGGCGGCCGCAGCAGGCGCCGGCTGCGCAATCTCCCCCCCGTCACGCGCACGCCGTTTCGCCTCCGCTCTCGACCTGCACGGCCCGCGACGGACCGCCATCGAATCGCCGATCGTCCAACGTCGTCCAAGATCGGGAAAGCGCGGTGCCCCTTCAACCGGGTGCGGGCCGTGGATCCCCCCCCGGAATCCGCTCCGGTCGGGCCGCGGCGCCCGCAGAGGCGGCAAGGACCGGATGGTACACAATAACGCAATCGCCTGGCGCCCAGGGGCACACGAAAGCGTCGCGCCGGGCTTGCCCGGGCCCGATTGCGTGCCTACACTGCGCGCGCTCACGGGAGTGCGTCACGTGCACGAGCCGGTGGGAGAAAGATCGTAAAACCAGAAGACGCGCTCTGCTGAAGTCCAGGCCTCGACTGTTCCGGAGAGTCCGTCGCGAACGGCTCGAGTACGACGGAGCCGGTCGGGCGCGTCCAACGAGAGAGAAGGAAATACCATGGCCACGCTTGCAGTGGAACGTCACAAGCGGAAGCTCCCGGAGCGCCTCGCTCAGGTCCGAAACAATCGCTCGCAGCGACAGTTCGCGCGCGACCTGGGCGTGTTCCAGCAGAACGTCAATCGCTACGAGAGCGGGACGACGCCGCACACCGATTTCCTCATCACCCTGGCGCTGAAGGAGAACATCTCCATCGACTGGCTTCTCCTCGGCAAGGGCAAGATGAAGCGCAACCGCTGAAACCGGGGGGGCCGGCTGCGCCGGCCCCCCGGTCGCAGCGACCCCGACCCTCGGAAGCGTCCGGTCGAAGCTCCCTATATGGGAAGGGAACTTCCCTTTTTCACGAGGGGTCGGAGCCCTCTCCCCACCGCAGCGCGAGCGCAATTCGACGCGGAGTCGCGCGCCAGTCACCGCAAATCGCCGGCCACAACGGGCCGGGGCACGCTTCTTGCTCCCTTCGGAGACGAACCGCCCCCGGGCGGACGGTGATGGAGGCGCGAGTGCGGATCCTGGCCTTGCTGACGCTGTTTCTCACCGCAGCTGACCACTGGACCACCTTCGTCTGCCTGCGCCAGCCCGTCGCGGGCTGGGACGTGACCGAAGCCAATCCGATCTCCGACTGGCTGTTCGCGACCCTGGGACTCGTTCCGGGGCTGCTGTTCGACAGCGTCGTCACGCTGGGCGCCATCGCGTTTCTTCTCACCACGGATCTGGTCCCGCCGCTGGCCAAGGGCCTGATCTTCACGACGGTCGTGGGCTGGACCGGCTATGCGGTGCTGAACAACTTCCAGGCGATCGCCGCGCTCGGGCTCTCGCCGCTCGGGGCCGCCTGACCATGTCGCGCCGTTCTCTCAGCGCCCTGATCCTGACGACCGTCCACGCGTTCTCGTGCGCCGTGTTCGATCGCGCGCCCTCCGAGCTTCTCCCCGTCTCGGCACCGCCGGCGGCGGAGGCTCCGCCGGTGGCGCCCGTCGCCGAGCCGGAAGCGCTGGTCGTCGCGATCGCCGATCACATCGCGGGCCACCAGACGGGGCTCCTGCGGAGCGAGGTGGACGCCCTCGCGCAGACGATCGTCGCGGAGGCGCGCCGCCACGAGATGGATCCCATGCTCGTTCTGGCCGTGATGAGGGTGGAGAGTCGCTACGACAACTTCGCCGTGTCTCCGGTGGGTGCGATGGGGCTGATGCAGGTCATGCCGGAGACGGGCGAGGAGATCGCCGCCCGGCTGGGCATATCCTGGCGCGGGCCGCAGACGCTCTTCGATCCGACCGCCAACGTGCGGGTCGGGATCTCCTACCTCAAGCTGCTCGCGGACCGCTACGATCACATGCCGACGGCGCTCGCCGCCTACAACTGGGGACCGGGTCACA
>Ga0224512_10001005_pt1 | contig 28128 bp, 23 predicted proteins | sample SF_May12_sed_USG_4_FD_169103 | JGI IMG/M metagenome (GOLD analysis project Ga0224512, IMG submission 169103) | Sediment microbial communities from San Francisco Bay, California, United States - SF_May12_sed_USGS_13 | ecosystem: Environmental > Aquatic > Marine > Sediment | place: USA... | reverse complement strand
CGGATAATATCGGCGGTCTTTTCTTCGATTTCGCCATGTGCTTCTGAATGTTCAACGATCGAGCTGATCTCATCCTCGGAAATGATCTCATGGTGTGGTGCCTCGGCCACGCCGATGAGTCTGAGTACGGCAGCATTCGCGCGGTCCAGCAACCAGTTGAGCGGAAACACCATCCAGTAGAACCAGAGCAGCGGATACGCGAGTAGAAGCGTAACCGGTTGTGCCTTGCGGATGGCATAGGTCTTCGGCACCTGTTCGCCGATCACGATGTGTAGCGACGAGAACAGCAGAAATCCTACGAGGAACGAGATCGTGTGCAGCGATTGTTCGGATACACCGAATCTGGACAGGCCTGGCTCGAGCAGGGCGGCTACTGCCGGTTCGCCAACCCAACCCAGGCCCAGCGATGCCATCGTTATTCCAAGTTGACAGGCGGCCAGGTATGCGTCGAGATTTCGATGCATCCGGATACTCAACGCTGCGGCTTGTCGGCCATCCATCAAAGCCTGATTCAACTGGAAGCCGCGAACCTTTACGAGCGCGAATTCTGCAGCCACAAAAAAGGCATTGGCCGCGAGCAAGGCCAGTACGGCAATTAAAGAATATCCAACGTTATCCATGGTCAGGCCTTGTGCTCGGTGTTCTCGCCGGCGGTCTCTCGTCCCGTCGGCATAAGGTGAATCTGTAGCGGATTCTTGCTGTCCAGATGGACGTCTCTTTGCGGAAACGCCACAATGATCTGATTCTCGGCGAATAGCTCGGTAAGTCGAAACCGGATGTCACTGCGAATTTCGCGCAGCAGCCGCTCTCCGGTAACGTCGACCCAGAAGTAGGCATCGAACACCAGCGAATTGTCTCCAAAATCTTCAAATACAATCGATGGCTGCGGCTTTGTTTTCACTTGCCGCTGCTCGGTAACGGCCTGCAATAGCAATTCCGCGACCAGGCGGACCGGCGAGCCGTACTCAACGCCAACTCGCAAAATCGTCCGAATTTCCTGATCGACCAGCGTCCAGTTGACAACCGTTCGCTCCAATAACTGACTGTTTGGCACCAATAAGTGGACGCCATCCGTGCGTCGAACCCTGGTTGAGCGATTGCCGATTCTTTCGACGATGCCCTGTGCATTGTCGATCTCTATGAAATCGTCAATGCGAATAGGGCGCTCGGCCATCAATATCCAGCCACTGATGAAATTATTGATAATGTTCTGCGCGCCAAAGCCGACGCCAATCGCAATCGCACCGGTCGCAAACGCAAAGGCTGTCAGCGGGATTCCGAGCAATCCCAGCGCCGTGATGACCACGAGCACGAGAATTGCGAAGAATGCAATCCTCTTGACGATATGTACGACATCCGGCCGCAGTTTCGTCGTCGCGAGGCGCCGGCCGATCAAATAGCCGACGAAGCGGCTGCCCAGATAACCCAATACCAGCAACAGTAGTACCGATGCCAGCTGGCCGACGGTAATTGACTGGCCGCCAGCCGCCGTTATCAAGGTATAGCCCCATATTTCCTGCGCTGTTTCGATCATATTCTTGCTCTCGTTGCCTGCGGTCGAGAAGTGAGACCTAGCCGCTACCACGCGTGCGTGTCTTACCTCGTTCTGCGTGCTTCTCGATGAAGCCGATAATCAAGCTAGCCACATCCTTGCCGGTTGCCGTTTCGATACCCTCGAGCCCGGGGCTGGAATTCACTTCCATCACAACGGGACCGTGATTGGAGCGGAGCAAATCGACTCCGGCAACATTCAGGCCCATGGCTTTGGCCGAGCGTACGGCGGTCGAACGCTCTTCGGGCGTTAGCTTGATCAGGGTAGCGGAGCCGCCGCGATGCAGGTTGGAACGAAACTCGCCTTCTCTGCCCTGCCGCTTCATTGCAGCAACGACCTTGTCGCCGATGACGAAGCAGCGGATATCGGCACCGCCGGCTTCGGCGATGAACTCCTGCACAATGAAGTTGGCCTTCAGGCCACGAAATGCCTCGACGACACTTTCGGCAGCCTTCCTGGTTTCGGCGAGGACGACTCCCACGCCCTGCGTGCCCTCCAGCAGCTTTATGACGACGGGCGCCCCGCCAGCGATCTTCAGCAGGTCCTGCGTATCGTCGGGCGAGTTGGCAAATCCGGTGACCGGCAGGCCGATACCCCTTCGCGCCAGGAGCTGCGACGCCCTCAATTTGTCGCGGGATCGCGTGATGGCAACGGACTCGTTCACCGAGTAGACGCCCATCATTTCAAACTGTCGCACGACTGCCGTGCCATAGAATGAAACCGATGCGCCAATACGCGGAATAATCGCGTCAACACCGGTAATTGGTTCACCCCTCAAATGGACACTTGGATTGTGGCTGGTGATGTTCATGTAGCAATGCTTGTGATTAATAACCGGCATGTCGTGGCCACGCTCCTTGCCTGCCTCGACCAACCGTCTGGTCGAGTACAATTTCTTGTTTGTAGATAAAATTCCGATTTTCATGATTTTTCCTTGTAAGGCCGGTCATTGCCCGGCCCGATTGCGTTCAGACGGTTCCGATATCGTCGTCATGTATTGCGGTGAAGGTCTCCACAACATCCTCTGCCTTGGGCATGCTCTTGAATCCGCCCAGATGAAACAGCGCATCTCCCTCATGCGAGATCGGCAAATTGCTGCAGCCGATTACGATTCCGTCAAAGGGCGCAACGACCTTGATTTCCTCGTTGCCCAGCGGGTCGCCAACGATTGCGAGCCGTTGCCCGGCGCTTACGCTGCTGCCGAGTTTTACTCTCGCGCTGACAATGCCGCTTCGAGGGGCGCGAACCCAGCTTGTGGACCTCGCAATCACCGGCCGGGCAAGCTTCTTTTCCGTCTTGAGGTGCGGCAACATGCCGATCAGGCGCATGGCATTCAGGATGCCGCGCAGACCGGCGCGCACGCTCACCTCGTCAAAGCGCAATGCTTCGCCGGCTTCGTAGGTAAGAACCGGCAAACCGCGATTGGCCGCACAAGCTCGCAACGACCCGTCCCGAGTGTTCGAATTGATGATCACCGGGGCGCCGAACGCATTCGCGAACTCCAGGGTTATCTCATCGTCAAGATTTGCGCGTATCTGTGGGAGGTTGGACCGATTGAGTGCACCGGTGTGCAGATCGATGCCGAAGTCCGCTTTGGAGACTATCTGTGTGATGAACAGGTTGGCGAGCCGCGCCGCGATCGAACCTTTTGCGCTACCCGGGAAAGAACGATTGAGATCGCGTCGATCGGGAAGGTAGCGGGACTGGTTCAAGAAGCCGTGCACATTGACTATCGGTACTGCGAGCAACGTTCCGCGAATGGAGCGAAGCGACTTTCTCTTCAACAGCCGCCGAATAATCTCGACGCCGTTTAATTCGTCGCCGTGTATTGCGGCAGAGACGAACAACACAGGGCCGGCCCTGCGGCCGCAAATAACCTGAACCGGCATGTGCAGCGATTCCGAGGTATACAGGTCGGCGACCGGAAGATCGACATTCACTCTCTCGCCGGGAGAAATCGTCGATCCGCCAATCGTAATGGGTTTGTTCGATGACATTGGCTGTTCTTATCCCTTTATCCGGCGCTTCTTGCCGACGATATACGAGCGTGCCGGATTCACCTGGGCACGTCCCTTGATGGCGGTTCGGCCCAGCAACATGCGAAATAACATGTCGTCACGCGCCGTCAGTGTGGCATCTATCGGCCACGAATACTTACCAATTGACAGCAATGTGCGGATGACGAATCGCTGTTCTTTGTGGCCTCCGGAATCAGTAACTGTGCGGATGTCCAGCACATCAGCCACGCAGGTGACGACCGTTTCACTGTCTTTTTGCACAGGGTGCATGCGAAATTCGACGAGGTCGCGGCCATTTTCGGAGTATGGCCGAACTTCGAAGGCATGCAGCGCCGATGTGCGGGCACCCGTATCGACCTTGGCCTTGATCCTTTGGATTCCAAGGTCCGGCAGGCTGACCCATTCGCGCCAGCCAAGCGTCAGTAATGTGTCGGATTGCTTCATTGGGGTGTCCCTGCGGGCTCAGAATGACCAGTGAAATCTTACGCCGGCCACGACGCTGGAGGAACTTTTAGTTGATCCTGAAGAGTCGAAGCCGGGGTTTTCAACGTATTGAACGGACGGGGTAATGTGGCCATCGAGCCGCCCAATGGCTATGCGACAGAAGACCTCCGCGGCAGAGATATTCTCCAGGTTGCCGTCACTAAATTCATTGGCAATGATCGTTCTGGCGACACCTGCGCCGAGCAAGCTATTCCGAATCACACGCTGGTAGGCGATCGCGGCGAATCGCGTCGCGATCGACACATCTTCATTGGCCATGCCCAGACGAATATTCACGGCGTGCGCATCTCCTTGCCAACCAAGCACACCGTAAACACCATAGTTCATTTCGGTGTCATCCGGATTTCCGGCAACGGCATGATCATCGCTTCTCAACCATGCCCCCAGGCGCAAAGAGGTATTTTCCCGGAGCCAACTGGCGCCGATGCCGAGGAATGCGCCGCGTTCGTCGGACGAAAGCTTCAGCAAATTCTGGTACGACCGATCGGGCACATCGGCCTTGCCATCCGAGCTGGAGATGACCAGGGAGATTTCCGGTCGGGATTCAGATGCCAGCCAGCGAAAAACGCCGCCGAATGTATAGTCTGGAAACTCGATGGTCGCATTGTTCTTGAAGCTCCCATTCAGGTAGTGCATGTTTTCGTCATTCGTGATTCGACTCCGATCGAGCCAGGCCGACGGGTTGATCAGCCCGACCATCAACGAACGATCACCTGCCAGCTGAAATGTGTAGTTGAACTCTGATATCTGGATGCCGCCATCACCATCTTCATCCAGCACAGAGCCGGCGTCGGCGTTCGCCGTCGGGTAGACTGCAGAAACACCGTTGGCTTGAGGGGACGTGCTCGCTTCGATGTACATGAGCCACTCTCCCGCCTTTCTCGGTAAGGTAATGAACAGGTCCGCCGATGCGGTAAATTCTGAATCGACTCGATCGTCATCAGCAACCTGATAGACGGCTGTTACGCCTCCTTCCCATACCGAGGCGTCGGTTATAGTGACTTCCTGTGCAAAAGGCGACGCCGCATTGAGCATCAGCAGCGTCATCAGCAGGATTAACTCAGGTTTGTTCACATCAGAGCTTCACTTTGAAATTAACAATGGCAACATGATTGCTTGTTTCCTCCATGCTGTCGCTCCAGATAAATTGATTCATGTACCGGGCTTCAACCGTCAGGGATTTTGAGGCCTGCCAACCGACGCCAATTTTGGTGCGATTTTGTCCGAGTCAGGATTCTCCGCCCCAGGCAGTGCCGCGAAGATCAACGAACGGCTCGATAGCCACAACGAAAATGGTCTTCCGTCATGTCCGATAGGCTGTATGTATTTGGCCCGAAGACGCACGACGAGTCCAACGTCATCGCCGCCGCTGACCGATCGATGTTCGGGCCGAGTCCTCATCGTAATAAAGATTGCTTGATTTTTCAGCCGGCATTTCGAGACATCCGATATACTGATCGCGTAAACCATCTTATGATGATTCCAATCAACAACGTCATGAATATAAGCCGCGATTGTGGAACAGCGGCCTCCGATAACAGAAGCCTGAGCCCCACCTCCGCCGCATTTTGCACGGCGAAAATCATGGCCAGTGCCAATAGACTGCCGATAAGCGAAATCTGCCATTCCATCGTGATGCTCCGCATTGTCTGAAGCCGAATCGGTGTGGCTGGGCCGTGTTCGATTCAGTCGCTTACGAATTTGACCCATCCGTAAATATGGCAACGAGTTTCTTGACTGATTGCGATAGATCTTCCCAGGCGTTGTCAACATCATCCCTGGCTCGCTCCCAGGCGTCTTCTCCGGATTTCCTCAATTTGTCGACCAGTGCCTCCGCCGTCGCCAGGTCTTGGTCCACGCCACGCTGCGCCTGGCTGAGTTGTGCCGAGGAGTCGATCCGTCCTGTCGCAATCGCGTTTCCTATCTTGGCATTCACACCAGCGAGCTTTAACCTGGTCTCAGCCAACTTTTTGTGAGCAGCTTTCGAGTAAGCGGCTTTCGCCGATAGCGTGCGCCCTGGTTTCGCAAATTGTTCAGGTCGTGACGACATCAATTCTTCTCTTCTCCAGGCACCTTGAGCATCGACGCCATTCGCACGCAGCTGACTGAAGCAACTGTAAGCGGGCATAATTAACAAATCTAACTAAATAAACTTGCTAATATAATAAATAGTATTTATAAGTGCACAATGGATTTGGAGCTGCTCAGGACCTTCCTCGAACTCAATCGCACGCGCCATTTTGGCCGCTCGGCCGAGGCTTTATTTGTAACTCAGGCGGCTATTAGTAGCCGCCTGAAGTCTCTGGAACAACAGCTCGGCGTAACGTTATTCGAGCGCAGCCGTCGGGAGATGCGGCTGACGCCGGAAGGCGCGCGGCTGGTCCGCCATTCTGAGAAATTAATCGCTGGTTGGCGAGCGGCCCGACAGGACGTCTCTCTCGCCGAGGCGAGTGAGCAACTGGTTATTGGCGGCAGCTTACGATTATGGGACGTTCTGTTGCAGCGTTGGCTTCACGATCTCCGACGCGCCCATCCGGATTGGGCAATCATTGCCGAGTCCCAGTCTCCGGACCTTCTGACACGCAAGCTCATTGACGGCACACTTGATGTCGGCATCATGCTGGAGCCTGCACAGCTGGACATCATGCAGATCCGTGAAATCGCGACGGTGGATTTTATTCTGGTATCCAGTAGCCAGGGCCTTGACGCGGACACCGCGGTGGAGCAGAACTATGTGTTTGTCGATTGGGGCCTGTCTTTTGGGCTTGACCATCGACGCACGTTTCCCGATGCCTCTGAGGCATTGACTCGCGTGTCACACCCGAAAATGGCTCTCGAGTACATCAGTCTGATCGGTGGCAGCGCGTATTTGCCGAGGCGCATGGTCGTCAAAGATATCGAACTCGGTTTGTTGAACGAAGTGGTTGATGCACCGGTATTCACTCGCCAGGCCTACGCAACCTTTCCCGTGAGATCGCCCAGGCTGGAGCTCATCGAAAAGAGCTTGCAGCTGATCCGGTCGGAGTAGGGAAGAATCTGATTTTCGCTATGCAAGTCATGCTGGACGCAGCGCGACAATGCGCCGGTGCCGGACCCTAGGTACTAATACAGATCAGGATTGCGGCAACAAGTCGATAAACTGTGATTGCGGAGATTCTCCCGACCGCCCAGGACTGAAGACCTTCAAGGCTGACCGATCAGAGGAACTGAAATGAGCGCTGATACCACCGCCGCCAGTCAAGGCGACAAGCAAGCCGACAACTCCGATAACAGGGACAAGAGTCCGGCGAAAGCGTTATTTCGAGGTGAGATCGTGCGATCTGCGCTCTGGCCGTTTCCAGGAGTCGAGCCAGACCAAAAAGAGATGCTCGACATGGTCGTTGATTCCGTTGATCGCTTCCTCACCGACGCGCAGGATGACTTCGGAGAATGGGATCGAATCGGCGAGCAACCCAAAGACTTCGTCGACGCGTTGCGTGAGCTTGGCTTGTTCGGTCTCATCATTCCTGAGGAATACGGCGGCATCGGCTTAAGCAATGCAGGTTACTCACGCGTACTGCAACAGACCAGCCGTTACGACAGTTCGGCATCGTTGACGATTGGCGCACACAGTTCAATTGGCATGAAAGGGCTATTGCTTTTCGGTACCGATGCGCAAAAGAAACAGTATCTCCCCAGGCTGGCCAGCGGCGAGTTAATCGCCGCGTATTGCCTTACAGAGCCCGGAGCCGGTTCCGATGCAGCGTCGATTCAGACAAAAGCGGTAAGGGATTCTGATGGCGACTGGATTCTCAACGGAGAGAAGACCTGGATTACGAACGGCGGAATTGCTGACTTTTTCACGGTCTTCGCGCGCACGGATGGCGAGGGCGGGAAGATCTCCGCCTTCATGGTTGAGCGGGAATTTCCCGGTGTCAGTGTTGGCCAGAAGGAAAGCAAGCTTGGCATCCGTGCTTCTTCGACCACGTCAGTAAGCTTCAGCGATGTGAAAGTTCCTGCGCAAAACCTGCTCGGCGACGAAGGGAAGGGATTCAAGATTGCGATGTCCATTCTTAATAACGGTCGCACCGGACTTGGCGGCGGCGCGGTCGGTGGCATGAAGACCTGTATCGCGCTCGCGACGAAGCAGGCCCTGGAGCGCAAACAGTTCGGGCAAAGTATTGCCGAGTTCGGCATGGTCAAGAAGAAGATTTCGGAAATGACGGTCGATTGCTTTGCAGCCGAAAGCGCAGTGTGGATGGTCGCACACTATATCGATTCGGGGTATTCGGACTATTCGATCGAAGCCGCGATCAGCAAAGTGTTTGCGAGCGAGGCCATGATACGTTGTGCGAACGAGGCCTTGCAGATAGCGGCCGGCAGCGGCTACATGAAGGAACTTCCGTACGAGCGCATATTTCGCGACTCGCGTATCTTGACGATCTTCGAAGGAACCAGCGAGATTCTGCGGCTGTTCATTGCCTTGTCCGGCATTCGAGATGCAGGACAGTTATTGCAGGAACTCGGTTCTGCAGTGGAGGACATTTTTAATAATCCGATCAAGGGCTTCGGCCTGTTGTCCGACTATGCTGGGCGGCGCATTACGAACATTACTTCGATCGGGCAAGAGCGAATTGTCGGTGTAGTTGGCGACGAGCTTCGCGATGATGCCCTGATCTTCGAGAAGTATGCATTGGAACTTGCCAGGATGACGGACGTCCTGTTACGTCGTCACGGCAAGTCGATCATTGACAAGCAATTCGCACTGCAGCGCGCCGCCGACGTCGTCATAGATCTCTTCGTCGGACTGTGTGTCCTGTCTCGAGTAAGTTCGATGAGCGCTGATGACAGCGAGCAATACGCGCAGGCCGTGTCAATTGCGCATCTGTTCAGCCACCAGGCCAAGCGGCGCATGAACAGGAATCTGCGGGCGATGCTGCACAACGAAGATGAAATCGCCAAATCGCTGGCGGAGTATATTTACGAAGTTGAAGGCTATCCCTGGGATACCTTGAATTGAATCAATGGTCGGGGTGAGAAACCGATTATGTAACGTGTCTGGCCCAAAGTGTGTGACACGTCCCAGTTTCAGTCCCTGCGGGTGGTCTATGCTGCGAACACATATGGCAGCAGCGCGTGGCCCGTTTCGGCACCAGGGAGCCTGGTAGATGTCCAGCTTGGGTTAACTTCGCCGGTCTCCGGGGCGCGCGCATTCATCAACAGGTGATCCCATGCGAAACGCCCTTACCATCTTACTTTCAGTCCTGGCGTGTGTCTCCGTGGCGTCCGAATCGGGCGCGGTGGAGCAGAGCTCAGATGTGTCGCCGGGGTCCCAGGGCGCTGTGCAGATCGAAATCCAGTCCCCGTCGGCCGACTTCACCGCGAACGAGGGAGAAACAACGGTCGAAGTGGAGGGCATTGCGTCGGCTATCGGCGGCGTACGGTACCTCGACATGGTGTTCGTGATGGATACGTCACAGAGCCTCCGCAGCACCGATCCGCAAGATTATCGGTCCGCGGGGGCGATCGGTCTGGTCAGGAACCTTTCGCCGAGGAGCGATATCAAGATCGGTGTCGTCAGCTTCGACAGCAAGGGCGAACTCGCCCAGCCCATGACATCCGACCGGGACATGGTGGTGCAGGTGCTGCGTGATTTGCCGCGATCCGGCAGCACGAATCTTGCCGCCGGCCTGCGCACGGCGCTCAGGGAACTCGAGAACAACGGACGCCCCGGCTCCTCGCGCGTGATCATGCTGTTTACCGACGGCATGTCGAACGAGAAAAAAGCCTATGAAGCTGCAGTACAGTCACAACACCGGGGCGTTACGATTCAGACCCTTTTGCTCGGCTCGAACACGAAGGGTACATCGATTCTCGATACCATTGCATGGGCCACGGGTGGCAGTTTTGTCCAGGTAACGGATCCGACCAGGCTGCCCCAGGCCTTCCTTGATCTTCGTACGACAGGCGTGGACAGCGTTACGCTGAGTGTCAATGGTTCGGCGCCCGTCGCCGCGAAGCTCGCAGGCGGAACATTCGCAGGAAACGTACCGCTCGTAGTGGGCGAGAATCGCATTGTCGCTTTGGCGACAAGTCTGGAGGGGCAGACACAGGAATCCAGCGTAACGGTAAACGTGAGGGACGCGAGTTGTGCGGCCCTTGAGGTGGCAGCCGTGAAAGAGGGGCGACCTGTGATTTCCCTCGATGAGCGGTCAGTTGAAATCGTCGTTGATGCGTCGCGGAGCATGTGGGGCCGCATGGGTGGCGAACCCAAGATGGCGGTCGCGAAGCAGATTCTGCAGGACGTTTCCTATTGGTTCCCCGAAGACCTGAACCTGGCACTGCGCGCTTACGGAAGCACCAGCCCGAGCGACAGTGCCGACTGCGCCGATTCGACGCTGCTTGTGCCGTTCGGAGAGCAGAACCGGGAGCCGATCCGCGCAGCGATCGCCGGCCTGCGGCCGCTGGGGCAGACGCCCATCGCTTACGCGCTGAATCAGGCGGCCCGGGATTTTGGCACGCTGCAGGACGATCGCGCGCTGGTCCTGGTGACCGATGGCCTCGAAAGCTGCGGCGGGGACCCCGTCCAGGCGGCGCGTGAGCTCCGCGAACAGGGCATCATGGTCCACCTGATCGGTTTCGGGCTTGGCAATGCCGCTGACGAGGATGCCGCGAGTCTGCGAGCCGTCGCTAATGCATCGGGCGGCCGCTATGTTACGGCGAGCAGTGCCGAAGCGCTCAAAGAGGCACTGGCACACACAGTCGCTACATCGTTCAGCGTATTCAAAGGCAACACCAAGGTCGCGAACGGATCTCTTGGTTCAGATCATCCCCTGTTTCTGCCCGAGGGAGACTACAGGGTCGAGCTCGACAGTTCACCGCCACAAGACGTGCAGGTCAGCCTGGCGTCCAGGGATCGTGTGAGGTTAACGCTGGAGAAGAAAGGCGGCGTTGTGTCTCACGTCGAGCGCCGCGATCGCATGCAGCACAGATCCTGCGAAGACGTCGCCGCAGATATAGAGCGCCTGGAGGCCCGCCGGGAAACTCACGAGCCCCTCCAGACCGCGACTCACTGACGGTGCCGGACCCGGATCGAACACGCTGGCCGGTGTGAGCCGCTGATCCGGTTCGGGTGGCCATCGGCCACTCGACTGGCCGTCTGGGTTGCGTCAGACCGATGCGTTGCCGCAGGGGACGGAACAACAGCTCTATGGATCGACAATGACGATTGAGTGATACCATCTCCGCGCGCTCACTCCGGATCCCCAGACACATGTTCGAACGACTTGCCTCGATTCACCCGCTTCTGCCGCCCGTGGGCGGCGTACTAGCGCTGCTTGCGGCCGCGGTCATCCTTGACCTGATCGCCAAACGCCTGTTGGTCGGTACGGTTCGCGTAGTCGCCAAACGATCCAGCTTCACCTGGGATGATGCGCTGGTCACGCACAATGTCTTCGGTCGTCTCGCGCAGGTGGTGCCGGCGCTGATCGTATTTGTCGGCGTGCCGTTCGTCCCCGGTCTGCCGGAAGCCGTCGTGCAGCTTATGCGCAACGTCGCGATGGGCTACATGGTGTTGATGTTGACGCTTGCGCTGACTGCCGCGCTCAGCGCGGCAAACACGATCTACGCGGCCTCGCCACTTGCAAAGGACCGTCCGCTCAAGGGATTTGTACAACTTGTACAGATCGTCGTCTGGGTTTTCGGCGGTGTAATGATCATAGCGGCGGTGCTGGACCGTTCACCGCTGCTGCTGCTCAGCGGTTTCGGCGCGATGACCGCTATCCTGCTGCTGGTATTCAAGGACACGATCCTGTCGCTGGTCGCCAGCGTGCAGCTCACCGCGCAGGACATGGTTCGCGTCGGCGATTGGATCGAGATGCCGCAGTTCGGCGCAGACGGTGACGTGGTCGACGTGCAACTCCACACCGTCAAAGTGCAGAACTGGGACAAGACAATCACGACGATCCCGACGCACCGCTTGATCACCGACTCGTTCAAGAATTGGCGTGGCATGTCGCAGTCGGGCGCCCGGCGGATCAAGCGCGCAATTCTTGTCGACGTGGCGTCGATCCGCTTCCATACGCAAGCTGAAGTTGATCATTTCACACGTTTCGCATTGTTGAAGGACTACATCGAGAACAAGGAACAGGAGCTGGCCGACTACAACGCGGGGCTCGCGACCGAGGTGGACTCTGAAGTGAACAGACGGCGGCTTACGAATGTCGGCTCTTTTCGCGCATACGCATACAACTATTTGAAGAACCATCCGAAGATCCACAAAGGTATGACGCTCATTGTTCGTCAGCTCGCCCCGGGGCCCGAGGGGCTGCCGCTGGAGATTTACTGCTTCACGAACACGACCGAATGGGCTGTCTACGAAGACATTCAGTCGGACATATTCGATCACCTGCTCGCAATCGTGCCGGAATTCGGGCTGCGTCTTTATCAGAAACCGGCGGGTTCCGATCTGGCGAACCTCCGCTGAATGGGTCCGGGAAGAAAACCCGCTTGATTCAAACGCGACTCATAATTCATGCGACGAGGTCTTTCCCTGTCAAGTGGCTCGTCCGTGTCACTTTCGGGTTGATTGCCGACCGCCACGTTCACGATTTCTATGCCGAAAAGTGGAAACGTTCAGGCCGCGTCCAAGTAGCGGCAGTGATTCGAATTGCGCCCGAATACTGTCCACGGAATCCGTCAGAGTTTCGTTGCCCCAACGAACGGAACTGAGATGCAGGCCGCACGGTAGCGTGCCGTCAACGCTGGCAATGCTCATCTCACTTGTTGGCAGCGCCTACCTGCGAGGCGCCTGGTCGACAAAGACATTGCACCAGCGACAGGATTATTTATGCTGTCGATATCGTAGAACATATCGGCATCACACCGGCACGGACAAAGATAATGAATCAATCACGTCTCAGAGCAATCGTTTATGCGGCATCCTTGCTGCTTCCTGCAACTGTGTTATGGGCACAAAGTGCTGGTCAGGATACGCATGCACTGATTGAAGAGTTAGGGCTGGAAGAGTCAGGCGTCGCCGCAAGGGACCTGCCGTATTGGCGTAAGCCAAAGAAAATCTACATTGTGCCGCCCGGGTACAACGACGAAGAGCGCGCAATGCGAATGAAATCGGCGCAGGAAGTGGTCGGTGATGTGGAACTCGTGCAGATTTCCTATCCTATCCCCGATGAGGTTATCCGCGATGCAGAAGTTCTCCTGGCAAGATGCACACCAAGGATAATCAGGGAAGCGAAAAATCTTCGCTGGTTGCAGGACTCCCGCCACGGCGTGGATTCCTGCATGGTGCCGGAAATAAAGGACAAACAGTTTGTATTGACCAATGCCCAGCACACATCCGGGCCTCCCATCGCGGATCATGTCATCGCAATGATGACGATGCTGACGCGTGGGCTGCACACATTTCACAGGTCGCAGTTGCAGGGGGTTTGGAAGGAACGCCCTATCGAATTTCCGATGCTGGAGCTAAGCGACAAGACCATGCTCGTTGTCGGCCTGGGTGGGGTTGGCAGGGAAGTGGCCAAACGCGCCAACGGTCTGGGTATGCGCGTACTCGGCATACGCAACACGAGCCGAAGCGGGCCGGACTATGTCGAATACGTTGGTCTGTCTCATGAAGTCCATGACCTGGCCGGACGCGCCGACGTCATTGTCAATGCTCTGCCACTTACCGAGGACACGCGTGGCCTGTTTGACAAAAAGTTCTTTGATTCGGTCAAGCGCGGTGCCTATTTCATATCTGTCGGCCGTGGCCCCAGTACCGTTACGGATGATTTGATTGCGGCGCTGAAGGACGGTCGACTCACGGCCGCCGGCCTTGATGTGACGGACCCCGAACCGCTGCCCGATGGGCATGAACTCTGGAGTCTGGAAAATGTTGTCATCACACCGCATGTGTCAGCCACAACAGATCAGGGCCGTTGGCGCCGATGGGAAGTAATACGGGAAAACCTGCGGCGCTACGTTAACGGAGAGAAAATGCTGAACGTCGTCGACGTATCACGGGGCTATTAGCCGGCCGTTGCGCGGCGCTGGCACGCGAGACGTCTTGCGCGCGTCAGGCGCGGGATTTGGCCCAGACAGCAATGCCGGCGATAAGGACGATTGCAGCAACCACATAGCCCCACATTTGTCGCAGGGCAGGCGCTGCCGCTCGGTCAACGGCTGAAACCGCAGTGTCGTTTGTGGCCGTCTCAGTTTTTGCCTCGTCAGGCGTCGGATCCGGCTGCTCTTCGGCCAGAGGATCGACAGTCATCATGTAGCCCGTCTCCGGATCAAATACATGATAGGCGCTCGGGCTCATATCCTCGTCGCCTGCATGCAGTGTAGACGTCACCGAAAGCGCGGTCAGAAACAACAGACTGGCACAAATGCACGCGGCTGCATTGCGGCAATGACGTATCACCGTTTTCTCATGTACTCCGGTATGTCCGGTGGCCCTTTGAAGACAAAGCGATTCTCCAGGGGCGCGGCCGGCCAGGTCACAGGTCCGGTGGGCGTGGCATCGATTTCGCCGGCCAGACTGGGCAACAAGTGAACTGTCTTGCCGCCAATAACCGTCATCAGGACTTTTGCATTGGGGATGTCATCGCGCGGAATCGCGAGCAGATCCCGGTCCAGCACAACGAAATCCGCGAGTTTCCCGCGCTCGAGAGACCCCAGCCTGTCCTCGCGCAGCACGTAATACGCGCCCCAGATCGTAAGCGCCTTGAGCTGTGTCATAAGGTCCGTGCCTTCCTCCGGCGCCAGCACAAGATCCACGCCCGAGTTATAACGGGTCATGCCCACCCAGACGTTGTAGAAGAGGAAATGCGGCAATGCCCTGTCAACTTCCTGCGTGTTCATAATCCCGGCTTTGGTCACACTGTTTCGCGGTACAGCCAGGTGCAGGTACTCGGCGCCATAATTGCGCAGCCGATAGGAGGCATCGTAACCCGTGCGGTTCTCCCAGATGACCGTGTTGATCATGCTGACCATCATGCCCAGGTTCTTGATGCGTGGGATCTGGTCCGGTCTCGGCGCACCGGAGGCGTGATCAAAGGCGTGCCGACGTTCGCGAATCTCATCCAGCGTTAATCCGGCTGCGTCGCTCTGCTCTTCGATGACGTCCAGCAGGTGATCGATATCAAGGTCGCCCCCCGAATGCATGGCGCTAACGCGACCGCCGCTGCGCACAATGTCTTCTTTAACGCGTCGGCCGTCGTCGCCGGGCTCGAGTCTGCAATCTTCCTGCGACTTGACCCGCTCCGAAGCGGGCAGCGTAGTGCAATTACCACCGGACCGCTCGCCGTGGGCACCAATATTCCACAGATAGTCACTGCCGTTGCCCAACAGGGCGGATACCAGCCGAATGGTCTGGTAATGCAAATCGGGTCCCGTGTAGCTCCAGGCGAACCGGCCCGGCATCTGTCCCTGTTCGTCGAGTATTCGCAGCGCAGTCAGATTACCGATCGTGTAGGGGGACGAGCCATATACAGTGACACCGTGTGCCGCCCACAATTCCATTTGCGATTTCAGCAGCTCGGCATTCAGCTCGACCTTGTTATGCAATATGACGTCGGGTTCGAGTTGGCGACCGGTCGGACCGCGATTGCCGCGGCCTTCCACTTTTTGTTCCGGGAACACGCGAGCGACTTCTTCCAGGGCACGGGTATTGACCAGTCCATCAACCCAGCTGTTCTTGACGCGCACAGGATTGTCAGGCGCCAGTTCGTCGAGCCGTTTGCGGGAAATCTGCGGCAGGAATTTCGGAAAAAGTTCGGGCATGTGCTCGAAGTTCGCGCCCCAGTCCGAACTGAACAATATCCACTGCCCCGGTTTGGCTTTCTTCACGGCCGCCCGGAGCCCGTCCTCCCAGTTCGCAAGCTGCCAGGCGGCGTCCCCTTCCAGGAAGTGAACGACCAGGTGTTCATTGCCTTCTGGGAACACATGATTGAGGGCGCTGGGTTCCGTCCAGGCCCAGTCCGTCGGATGTTCGTGGGTAAGAATGAACCCGGGCAAGACGGTGCGGCCTTTGAGGTCGATCTGCCGGGTATCCGGTCCCGCCAGCGCGCGCACCTGCCGGGTGCTCCCTATGGCCAAAATCTTGTCGCCGCGAATCGCCATGGCCTCGGCAATCGTTCCCGGACTGGACGAGAATGATGCGTCGTCCATCGTGACGATCCTGGCATGATGAATGATCGTTTCGGGGTAGCCGAGTGCTGCTGCAGTCGCGTCGCTCTGGGCCCAGCAAAAGCTCGGCACCATCGTCAGGCCGAACGCAATAATGCTTGTTGTTTTGGATGTCATCGTCATCGGCTACCAAGAGCTACGGAGTCGTCGTATACGCCAACAACCGTATTCTGCCCTATTCACTACTCGTTCCGAAACAAATCGCGCTCCCGACGATGCAGATAATTCGTTTCACATGTAGGCAAATTCGCGGCGGCCGGGTTGTCGTGGCAAAGTTCAGTATCATGCAAAGTGTTCTGAAACAGTCGGCACACAAACGTCGCGCCCTAGGTGTGTTGCTTACCTTGGCAATGCTTGCGGCCACTGTGGCCGCGCAAGAGAGCAGCCCGGTCGAGAGCCGGCCGCGTCCGGACGCGCAAGCGTTTCCGCTCGACACCGCACCGGTACTCGACGGTAATGTCCGTGATGATCCGGCGTGGCGGGTCGTTCAGCCGGTCACCAACCTGACGCAGGTGCAGCCGGTTGAAGGTGCGCCGGCGAGCATGCGCAGTGAGATCTTTATCGGCTTTACGGATACCTCGTTATGGATCGGTGTAGTCGCTTACGATGACAGCCCGGAGCAGATCATCGTGGCCGAGGGCCGTCGGGACTCGTCGCTGGACGAAACCGACAGCTTCAGCATTATCATCGACGGTTTTCTGGACCGGCAGAACGCCTTCCTGTTCGGCACCAATCCGACCAGCATGCAATACGATGCGCAGATCATCAGGGAAGGCGCGCCGGCACAATTCGGTGGCCGGGTTGGCGTCTACAACGAAAACTGGGACGGTAGCTGGGAGGTGAAAACGCTTGTCGGCGATTTCGGCTGGAGCGCCGAGTTCGAAATTCCGTTCAAGACATTGCGCTACGGCAGCGCTGAGAAACAGTCCTGGGGCTTCAACTTTCAGCGCAATATCCGCCGCAACAACGAGATTGTCTACTGGGCGCCGATCGGCCGTCAGCACGGTATAACCCGGGTGTCGAGCGCGGGTACGGTGCACGGCATCAATGTGCCATCGCAACGCAATTTGCAGATTACGCCGTACGTGTTGGGGGCCTGGCGTCGTGACGCCAGCGGCAGCAGCGACGACCAGGAGGCCGGTATTGACGTCAAGTACTCGATCACGCCGAGCCTGACGCTGGATGCCACTTACAATACCGACTTCGCGCAAGTCGAAGTCGACGATGTCGTGGTCAACCTCGATCGATTCAGCATTTTCCTGCCTGAAAAACGGCCTTTTTTCCTGGAGAATGCCGGGCAGTTTTCGGTCGGTAACAATCGCGAGGTCGAATTGTTTTTCAGCCGGCGAATCGGCATCGTCGATGGCGAGCAGGTGCCGATCGAAGCGGGACTCAGGCTCTCGGGCAAGCTCGGTGCGACGACCAACGTCGGCCTCCTCTATATGAGTGACGACGGACTGGATGGCGCAGCTTCGGCAAACAATTATGTCGTCGGTCGTGTGAGCAAAGAACTCGGAGCGCGCTCATCGATCGGCGCGCTGGTGGTAAGCCGCGATGGCGACGGCAGCTTTGGGATAGCTGCCGCAGACGATGAGAATCAGACTTATGCGATCGATGGGCGCTGGGGCATCGGCGAGAACCTGTTGCTCGAAGGCTGGGCCGCAAGCACGTCGACGCCGGGCCTCACGGGTGACGATCATGCGTACGCGGCCAAAGCCAGCTACAACTCGGGAAACTGGTCATCGAGGCTGAATTACACCGAGATCAACGAGGCGTTCAATCCGGAGGTCGGATTTCTCGCTCGCGATGACTACAAGCGCGGCGAATTATTCCTGATGCGACGGATTCGACCGGGCGGCGACTCCCGCCTGCTCGAGATGCGCCCACACATCACTTTTCGCGATTACTGGGATCTTGACGGTTTCCTGGAGACCGGTTCCCGGCATTACGACGTGCATTTCGAGTTCAAGAGTGGCTATCTGGTCGAAACCGGATTCAATCATCTCAAGGATGGACTCAAGGAGCCGTTCGAAATCATCGAAGGCGTTTTCGTCCCTGCGGGCAGCTACTCGGGAGGCGAGGCCCAACTCGGTTTCAACTCCGACCTGTCCGCGCCGTTCAGCATCAAGATTGAAGCCAACATCGGCAAGCGCTTCGGTGGCGATCGCACCATCATCATCCCGACGCTGCAATATAGAGCGGGAGAGTCGTTCAGCGCCGAACTACTCCTCGAGCACAGCAGTTTCGACCTGCCCGTGCCGGGCGGCGACTTCGACGTGCTGCTGGCGCGGCTGCGGCTTTCATACTCATTCACGCCGAAGATGAGTATCCAGGCGGTCATGCAGTACGAGGATGAGACCGACACCCTGTCGACGAACGTTCGCTTTTCGATGCTGCGGACGGCGAGGTCTGGCTTGTACCTCGTCTACAACGAATTCGACGAACGCACGGCCGGCCTCGGCCCTTCGCAACGCGAGCTTACCGTCAAGTACAATTACCTGTTTGACGTTTTCGGGCGACCTTGACGAGGCTCAGGGCTTGCGGAACAAAAACGTAAACCGGTCCGTATTGCCACTGACCGATCTTCGTCCCACCTCATATTCGAGTTCGTCGTCGGCGCGGAAGTGCAAATCGGAGTAAGCGACAAACTCGAAGCCGTGAGCCAACATCTCTTTTACAACCAGCACCGGATCGATGCGTCGACGGTTCTCGGGATTGTCCTCTTCCATGTGGCGCCGCGTGTGATCGATGACACCATAGAGACCGCCTGATTTCAGCGCTTTGAACACGTTGCCGTTGATTCTGTCGCGCGTCGCTTTGTCGAAGTTATGCAAGTTACGGAAGGTGACGGCCATGTCCAGGGCGGTGACGCCGAAATCGAATTCGTCGACCAGGTAGACGCCGCGCTGGTCCGAGCGCCGTAAATTAGCCGACGTTTCCAGCAGTTCGACCTTCTCGAATCCCGGCTCGGTCAACACGCCTTCTTTAATCCTGTCAGTGCCGATCGCGACATAGAGCGTGCCGTTTTCCGCGAGTACGGGCGCCAGAACGCGCGTGTACCAGCCTCTGCCGGGTATTATCTCCAGCACGCGCATGTTGTCTTTCATGCCGAAGAAATTCAGCGTCTCGAGTGGGAGACGATTGTCATCCCGCGCGCGATCCGCAGCTGGACGCGATTCCGCGGCCAGGGCTGCTTCGACTTTCGCGTCGATTTCGTTGGCCGCGTGCGTGCCAGCGAACGCGGTAAGGGAAAGCAGTGCCAGTAATGCTCTCAAAGTCAATCTCCTTTGCAGTTGGGCCGCGGACGCAGTGCCGACATGACCCGCTAATCGGTTTGAATTCAGGCCTTTTCCTCTCGATAAAAACTCAGCGCTTCGAACACGGGCCGGTCGGACTGGGAGAATAGCACAGCCGGATCCTGTTCCTTGTTGCTGATGCTGTACGGCACCCAGGACGGAATTGCAGTCACATCATGGGGCTTGGTTGTGAATGTCTGATTATCGGGCAGATGAAAGGTGACCGATCCCTCCATTGTGATAAAAAGAACATTCTCTGTCCGGTGCATGGCCTCCACCGTGGACCTTTCTTTGATCATGCGTAAGGATGTACTCATAGTGGGAAAGGTGGGACCACAGTTAACCGGATTGACGTACTCCACGAGTATGCCTTCATACGGATCGCCGGCGCCGTGTTGGGCGAGATCGCTTAGCAATTGCCGTGCTTTGCTGTACGGATAGTAAATCAGCGTGTTGTCCGAGGCTGGAATATGGTCCGGGTACATACTCTTGCGATGAATCATCCCCGCGCCGAAATTATCCGTCACTGAATCGGCTTCATGCAGTACGGCTTGATATTCATCACCCGTGACGTCCACCATTTCCTCGTAGAAGACACCGCCCATCCAGTAGGCAAACAGCACATCCAGGCCGTCATACCAGATCACATTCGAGTCACCCTCGTTGTGATGGTCGTGCCAGGTCCAGTTTGGCGTCAGAATCAGGTCACCCATGGACATTGGAAGTCTATTCCCCTCGACGTTGGTATAGGCACCCGTTTTCGGCGCTTCGAAGACCAGGCGAAAGGCGTTAGCCGAGTGCCGGTGAGAGTAGGCTTGCTCATCTGGCAGCAGGAGCTGAATTCCACCCCGTAGCGTGGGCAGCGCCGCGGCGGGCATAAAGTCTTTCAGGGCGGGATTGACAAAGTTGATATTGCGCCGCTCGGCTTCTTCTGCGGTGAGCAACGAACTCAGGTGCATCAACCGCTCTCGCGCGTCGGCGTAGGACCACGAATACGGGACCGCCACGCTGACCGGCGTCGGCGTAAAGCGGAAGGCCGGATTGCTTGTTGAGTACTTCGGATGCGTCGCGACGAAGAAGGTCGTAAAGTTGTTGGCGATCAGATCTTCAATGAACTCTTCCCGAGACGAATTAACTTTCGCGTCCATCACTCACTCCTTATTCTTGTCTGCCGGCGCTACCGATTCGCGCCCTGGATCTCACTCCTGACGGGATTGACCAGCGCCCCGATGCCGGTGATCTCGGCCCGAAGGATGTCGCCATCCCGCAGGAAACGCTGCTGTCCGAACGCCACGTCATGAGGCGTTCCAGTGGCAATGACGTCACCGGGTTCAAGAGTCAGGCCGTTCGAGGCATGAAAAACCAGGTCTTCGATTCTGTGCATCATGCCCTCGGTGGATCCGCTCTGTTTGAGTTCCGGCTCGTTGTCCAGGGTCAGAGTTATCTCCAGAGCATAAGGATCCGGGATTTCATCTTTCGTCACCAGCCAAGGGCCGATCGGCGCGGCATTGTCCAGGTTCTTCAGGGTGAACCAGTGCAGCCTTGCCGAATTCGGGTCATCAGACAGCGAACGACGGTCACGAAAGCTGAAGTCATTGATTACGGCATATCCGGCGATGTAGTCAAAGGCGTCTTCACGCGAAATGTATTTACCGCGTTTACCGATGATCACGGCCAGTTCGATTTCACTGTCGTGCTTCTGCGAGGTTTTCGAATGGCAGATCGCTGCGCGGTGTGGCGTCATTATCGTCGGCATTTTGATAAAGAAGTACGGTTCGTCCGATTGCTTTGTGCCGCTTGCCTTCGCGTGCGAAACGTAGTTCATCGTGACACAAAGGATTTTTGCACTGTCGCCCGCAGGTGGATGAAAAACGATGTTATCCATGTCAAGAAACAGCGACTCGTCGTCGCTGGTCCTGCCGCAGGCAAGCGCATGGACGTCCCGCGCCAGACCCATCGCCCGTTCCCCGCCTTTTAACAAGTTGTTGACCGAGTTGAACCAGTCGGGCGCCTGCGCATCGAAATACACCTGGTATGCGCGGGCCAGATCGATCACTGCGTCGTTCTCGAAATGAGCTCCCAGCCTCTGCGCTGAGTTTGAGTCGGTAGTAAACGTGAGTAATTTCAAAATGAGTCTCTTTTTAGTTGGCGAATAAGAAGCTGCGTCAGATCGATTTCAAAAAGTCTTCGATGTGCTGATTGACCGCCGTCGGGTTTTCGAGGCTCGCGACATGGCCGGCATCCTGGATGACGTGATGCGTCGAATGCCTGATCCCCTCGTTCAAATTATGCGGAGAGTCTTTCGGGATGAAGATGTCGTGGCTGCCAGACAGAATCAGCGCCGGAACGTCGATCGTGGCCAGTGTGCCGGTGTCGTCTTCCTTGATGGCCATGGCCTCCAGGGTTGCGGCGTTGGCCTGTGCGCTGACCGTGTAATTCATCAACTTGATCCAGTCCACGACCCACGGCCGCTCTTCGGCCGTTTTGGGAGCAACCCGTTTCGGCCCCCCGGTTTCGATGAAGTTTGCCAATCCGTTCGTATGGATATTTTCTATCTGTGCCCGCCGTCGTTCCTTGATTTCTTCGCTGTCCGCTTCGGCCTTTGAGCAGCACAGGACAAGGGCGGAAATCTGATCCGGGCGGTGGGCCCACATGCGCAGAGCAATATAACCACCTATCGAAATGCCCGCGACGACCGTTTTCCCGATGCCGAGCTGATCGAGGAATTCGGTATACGATTGGCCAATAAGGTCAACGGTGTGCCTGTCGGGATCGAATGAGGACTCGCCGTGTCCGGGCATGTCCGGGGCGATCACGCGATACCCTCGTTCGTGAAAGTGCGTCAGCTGCGGGTACCAAAGATTCTTGTTATGTCCGAAGCTGTGCAGGAACAGGATCGGTGTCCCGGAGCCGCTGTCGTGATAGGAGATTCTGTTTCCGTTTGCTACGGTAAGTTCTGCCAAAACACTACCTCGTGAAATTATTTCAATTGAACCGAAAAATATCGTGTCTAATAATTCAAAATACCAAACAAGCGAGGCATCTTAAACCATGAATGAACAAGAGCGCTTGATTAATGATCTCGTCATCGCCAATCGTATCCTCGCACATGAGGACGTCGTCGACGCATACGGCCATGTCAGTATACGCAACCCGAAAAATCCGAATACCTTTTTCATGGCCCGGTCGCTGGCTCCCGAACTGGTCACGCCAAACGACATCGTCGAACTCGACCTGGATGGCAATCCGGTAAGTGACGAAACCCGCCATCTGTATCTCGAGCGCTTCATCCATGGCGGTATTTTCGAAGCTCGTCCCGACGTCATGTCCGTCGTACACGCACATGCCGAAGATATCCTGCCGTTCGGCATCGCCAACGGCACCCCGCTGCGTCCCGTCATTCACTCCGGCAGCTTCATTGGCGCCCACGTACCGGTTTGGGATATCGCCGACCGGTTTGGTGATACCAATCTTCTGGTGGCCAACGTCGAACAGGGGCGCGATCTGGCGAAGACACTGGCAAACAACAACGTTGCACTGATGCGAGGCCACGGTTTTGCAGCCGCGGCAGGATCGCTGATCGAAGTGGTGCGCATGTCCGTCTACCTGCCCCGCAACGCCCGGGCGCTATCCGCCGCGCTGCGTCTGGGCGGGGAGATCAAGTCGCTGTCGCCGGGCGAAATCGATGCCCGCAACAGAGGCTACAAGCCGTACTCGCCCGAAACGTGGCGAGCCTGGGAATATTGGGCCACGAAATGCGGCTGTGGTGACAGGCTGACGAAGCCGGATGGCGAGTAGAGCCTGGCTAACGTGTCAGCTGAGTCCTTCGCCGGCATGGACTCGCCGGATCGATGCATACGGCCGGGACGGTCTCGCCGTCGGCGCGAAGAAAGGCTCGACGTCGCCCGCGACGGCGACTCGCTCCATGCGACGCCTGTTCGGGTAATAATCGTTAACCGCATAATGCTGGCAGGATCGGTTGTCCCAGACGGCGATCGTGCCGGGCTCCCACCGCAGCCGAAACTGGTACTCGGGAACGCCAGCCTGGTTGTATAAAACCTCCAGCAGCTGACGGCTCTCGTCGCCGGACATGCCGGCAATGCGCACAGTAAACTGCCTGTTGACGAACAGCACGCGTCGCAGAGTGTCTGGATGCGTGATGACGACCGGGTGTGTCGGGTTGGGGAATTGCTCTTCCATGCGCCGCAGCTGAGCCGGATCATCCTTGTACAAAACTCGGAAATTCCTGAAATCGTGAATCGCGCCCAGTTCTGTGATGCGCTCACGCAGACACTGATCGAGTCCATCGTATGCGGCACACATATCCGCCCAGAGCGTGTCGCCGCCGCAAGCAGGCACTTCGAGGCATCGCAGGATCGTTAGTTTGGTCGGCTTTTTGCGAAAGGTCAGGTCAGCGTGCCATACGTCGGTGGACAAAACGGGGTTGTCTTTGTCGTTATTTATGATCTGCAATTCCGGTTGACTTTTGCCCCGGGGACGAAACGGATTGATCTCCAATGGACCAAACCGCTGGCCGAAGGCAATCTGCTGATCACGCGTCAGCCGCTGGTCGCGAAAGAACACGATCTTGTAGTCGAGCAGCGCCTCGTAAACGTCATCGAATACGGCATCAGGCAAGCGCTGTGAAAGGTCGAGACCGCAAATCTCGGCGCCGATCGTGGGTTGACGGGGAACGACCTCCAAAGAACTATTCTATGCGCCCGTGTATCGGCACGAACAGGTCGTCAACCGGCACCTCTTTCTCGATGAAATACTGCTGCTGCATGTATTTTACGAAGGCTTCGAGCGTTGGCCGATTTTCATCGACGCCGTAAACCCAGAGGTCGTCGCCGAAGATATCGTCGACTTCCTGAAGATCGTCGTACAGCCACGGCAACATGTAGCGCTGAGCCGCGGAAAAATACATTTTGTCGATGGCCCATTTCCTGGCTTCGAGAAAAGCCTTAAACAAACTGGTCGCGATCCATTTATTCTGTTCGTAAATCTCCCGTTGGATGGCGATCGTATGCATGATCGGATGGATACCGTATTCGCGGTAGTAACGCTTCTCCTCGTCACGCGGATTCGAAAACAGCCGCGTGACCTTGTCCGGATCGGTCCTGACCGAATCGGGCAGGCGTGATCCGATCAATGCATCGATCTCACCGTCGCGGAGCATGTCCGACAACGACTTGTCCGACGTATTCTGGACGATGTCGACGGGCTTCAGAAGCTTGGGTGGGGCTGGCGGTTTACCGTGGGTACCTGCCTTTTCCACGGCACCCTGGACCCACTGAATGCCGGACAGGTCGACGCCGTATACGTTCTCGAGGTCACCGCGGATCCAGATTGCGGCGGTGATCGTGTACAGCGGGACACCGATGCGTTTACCGGCAAGGTCTTTGGGTTCGGTTATGCCGGAATGTTTGTTGATGCAGATAAAACCATGCCGGAACGCTTTGGACGGAAAGACCGGAATCGCGACAAATGGGCTGTTGCCCCTGGCGGTCATCGCCACGTGTTCGGCCAATGACAATTCAGACATGTCGAAGGCGTGGTCGCCGACCATTCGGTCGAATATTTCACGAGGCGCCTGGATTTCGAGGTAATTGAGATCTATTCCTTCAACCTCGATACGGTTATATTGCAGCGCTTCCATCCGGTCGTAAGGGCCGCAGGCGAAATTCAGCTTTAGTTTTGCCATGGTGTGAGAGCCTGTTGGTTATTGCATCGGTTTCAGGTGTGAAGCGCCTGCCGAACGCGCTCCGGCGTGAATGGCATGTGATAGAGACGTTTGCCCGTCAGAGCGTGGAAAGCGTTGGCAACGGCGGCTGCGATGAACGGATTGCCGATCTCCCCGAGCCCGGTGGGTTTCGTATCACGCTCGACGAATTCGACGTGAATTTCCTCCGGCGCTTCGGCCATTCTCAGGACCTGATAGTCGTGAAAGTTCGACTGCACAACGGCGCCGTTCTTCATCGTCGCACGTTCTTTAAGTACGCTCGACAGGCCATAGATGATGCCGCTTTCGACATTTCGCCTTGCCATCTCGGGTTGCACGATGATGCCGCCATCGACCGCAAGCCAGACTTTGTGCACCCGAATTTTGCCTTTGTCCTCGTCGAGCGAGATTTCAACGACGCCTGCGCCGAGCGAACCCGAGCGCTCCGACACCGACAGTCCAAGGGCGCGGCCGGCAGGACGGGGCGTGCGCCAGTCGGAAAGACGCTCCACAGCGTCGAATACCGCTTCGGCTTTCGGCGTCAGTCCCATTCGTTCGCGGCGGAACAGGAACGGATCCAGATTCTCACTCACCGCCATTTCGTCGACGAGCGCCTCAATGGCGAAAATATTGAACGGGTGCGCGACGGCACGCCAGTGTTTGAGTCGGATGCCGTGCGAGGCTCCGCGCTGCTCGATCAACTGGTTCGGGATCGAATAATAGTCATCGAGCCTTATCCCCGAGTACAGCAGCCGGTCGCCATCGCCGATCACGCAATGGCGCCAGGCGGTGACCTTGCCGGTGTCGTTGAGCGCAGCCTGCAGGCACTGCAGCGCTTGCGGGCGAAACATGCCGAAGGCGAGGTCTTCTTCCCGCGTCCAGATCATCTTGACCGGTCGCTTGATGTCGCGCGCGACAAGCGCGGCTTCGATCGTGTAATCCGTGATCGAGCGTCTGCCGAACGCGCCACCCATATACATCTGGTGATGGACCACCTGGCGGGTGTCGAATCCCAGGGCCGCGGCAATGGCCTGGCGTGACCCGCCCGGCGACTGGGTCCCTTCCCATATTTCCACTTCGTCGCCAGCCTCGTTGAATCGTGCGACGGCATTCAGGGGTTCCATTTGCGCGTGGTAACCGTAGTCGCTGCGGAAGTCCGCCGTGTGTACCGCCGCCGCCGTGGCAAACGCCTGCGCGACATCGCCGCTCGTCGAGACCGGCTTTGACAGCGATGCAGAGTCCCTGGCAATTCTCATGTACTCGGATCCGAGCGCCCGTTCGGAATCGAAACCTTCGGCCGCAGCGCCCTCGCTCCACTTGACGCGCAGCGCGTTCCGCGCCGCGAGTACGTGCTCGAACGTATCGGCCACGACGGCCACGCCGTGCTCGAGCGGCAGCACATCGATGACACCGGCCAACTCGCGGACATCGGACTCGTTCCAGCTTGCCGGCGTTGCCAGCTGCACCGGCGCATGGACCGTACTCGCGTACACCATGCCAGGCAGGTGCACGTCGATGGAAAACTGCGCGGATCCGTCCACTTTTGCGGGCACGTCGTGGCGATCCACGGACCTGCCGATCAGGCGAAATTCGCGGACCGTCTTCAGCTCATCCTTCGAAACGGCGGGCATCGTTGCTGGCGCCTCGGCGAACCCGGCGATTTCGCCGTAGCTGAGTCGCCGGCCGCTGGACGGATCGACCACGGTGCTGGGTTCGGTCACAAGTCGGCCGGCAGCAACACCCCAATGGCGTGCCGCCGATTGCAGTAGTACCTTGCGCACCTGCGCCCCGGCAAGACGCATCTGTTCAAAGTAAGAGCGAATTGCGCGACTGCCGGAGATTCGCATGACCTTAGTTCCGCCATTGTCGTAGCCGTAGATTTCGGGTTCGGCCGGTGCCATTTCGAGCGTCACGGTCGACCAGTCGGCATCGAGTTCTTCGGCGAGCGCAATGGGCACACCGGTCATTGAACCCTGTCCCATCTCTGCCGCTGGCGTGATGATGGTTATCCGATTGTCCGGAGTAATTCGAACCCATGCACCGATGCCGTATTCGGCTGCTTTCGCGTCGGCATTCGCGACGAGCCACCCGCCATTCGGGCCGAGACTGACCGCAAACGTCAAACCGGCGGCGCTGCCGAGAAAGTGGCGCCGGGAGATCATTGCGGCATTCGTTTCTTTGATAGTCATGGCTTAATCCTCCCCGGCCGCCCGCTGGATCGCAGAGACAATACGCGTGTACGTGCCACAGCGGCATATGACGCCATTCATGTGCCTGACGATTTCGTCGCGTGTCGGCTGCGGCTTACGCTCGAGCAGCTCGGCCGCCTGCATGATCTGGCCTGACTGGCAATACCCGCATTGCGGTACCTGCTCGGCGATCCACGCCTTCTGGAGCGGATGGCTGGCATCGGGCGAGAGTCCTTCGATGGTCGTCACGCTGGAACCGGCCACGCTCTCAAGCGACGTCTGGCAGGATCTGACGGCCCTGCCGTCCACATGCACGATGCAGGCGCCGCAATACCCGGCGCCGCAAGCGTATTTGGTTCCCGTGAGGCCCAGGTGATCGCGAATGGCCCACAGCAATGGCGTCTCCGATTCCGCTGCCACCGATACGGGATTTCCGTTAACCTTGAATTTGATCATGGCTGTTGCCCTCCTGATCATTCAGTATAGTCGCCGCTCGCGGGCATGGCGGCCAATCAATATTCCGATCGCTCGCATCAGCGTGCTACCAGGCCGATGCGCTGCTCGAGTTCGGCCGCGTTCCACATCGTGTCCCGGTCATCGCCGCTGCGCACGAGCACGACCTCCGATTCGTGCACCGGATCGGCGGCATTGCCAAAACTGCTGCGAATGAATGTCAGCA